>Ga0256840_1001165_pt1 | contig 25171 bp, 29 predicted proteins | sample 355202metaG_FD_185969 | JGI IMG/M metagenome (GOLD analysis project Ga0256840, IMG submission 185969) | Hydrothermal vent microbial communities from Mid Atlantic Ridge, Atlantic Ocean - 355-202 | ecosystem: Environmental > Aquatic > Marine > Hydrothermal vents | place: Atlantic Ocean: Mid...
ATTTAGAGATATTGTGTTTATACTTTTTCTGTTTCTAAGTAACAACTGCGAAATCAACTTAGAAAAAGTTCCCTAATTAAGGCTTATTTTCGTAGTATATTAATTAACTATGAAAATGTCAACTTAACTCTGAAAATTGACTTCTTTTCTCTCCTAAACGTCTTAGTCAATTTCGAGAATTAAAAAAATCTCATTACGGATTGACCATACTTTTTATAATTCCTATCCAACATATAAAGAAACTGATCCCATGAATCAGAAGATTTCATTAATGCAATAACGGCAATAAGATGTTTTTCTAAATGTTTTACTCCATGCTCTTGAGATAACCCTTGATGATATCTTACAAGATTGTTACCAGCTTCGCTTTTTGGAGTTTTCTTTTTAAGTGCGTCCAACACACCATAGGGAAGTCTTGCATATACTATCTCATTAGTAAAATATCCAACAACACCAGGCATCTTCCGTCCCATCTCTCCAAAGCCACTCCATCCCCTAAGCCTAAACATCTCTTCGTAAAATTCATCAGGAAATATCTTTGTCCATTCTAAAAACTCAGCACTTATATATTTACTAAGAAGTCTTTGCAAATCATCATCTCTTCTATCCTTTTGATAGCCTGTAATCTCATCTACCAAAGAATCAATACCAACTTTTGCAAAAGCAGTCATGATAGCTAATAGTTTATGTGCAGTACGAGTACCTGCTTCTGAGAGAATACCATCTCTACTTGCTAACATATATGCTTTGCATACATCTACAAATAAACTGGTTTCAAATGGAATAATAGGTGGTCCAGAAATGACTTCTAATCTACTCAATTTGTCTCTTGAAGCCCTATATACCCATATTTTTAGCTGGTCCGAAAGATAAGGCTCTATCCATTTAGTTTGGATATTTCTCAGCAAAGCTCTACTTCCTCCACCATTTATTCCCATGGCTCTAGCTGTTCCCCTTAGAGATAAAAATCTTTTTTTATCTTTTGTAACATAACAGTCAATTTCTATATCATCAGATATATACCACTTACCTTGATGTGTCACTTGGAGTGTTTCAGTTACTTCGTATGTTGGAACTTTAAGCTTTGATAAATCATTTATTATTTTGATGCTCATAATAAAAGCCTTTGTTGTAAAATATGGGTAGTTTTATGGACTTCCGCACTTTAATTCTATTGGCATTTATGAACAATATAATAATAATTCACAAAATGATATATATTTTATATAGATATTGTAATTCTGCATTTAAAACAAATTTAATATGCCAAAGTAATAGCATAATTATCTAAAATCTTTTTCGCAGCATTGAAGTTATGAATTCTTTGATTGAATGCAATAAGGATATTTCCATAGTAAGGATAATAATTCCCGATTGTTAAAAGTTCAACTTTACAAGAAAAATTATATTTATTGCAAAGTTCGGCAAACGCCTCATCCGACATACATTTTAATTGTGTAGATGAATAGTATAACCCATTTTTTTCCTGTCCATCAATAACATAACCCACAGTTTCTAATCTTTCAATTAATTGCTTAACATCATTCTTTTTATAGCTATCAAAAATATCTTTGCACATATTCATTTTGTCACCCTTATGATATTATACTAATTTTTGCATTGTTGCTTATGTTCTTTTTTGCATTCAGGGCATGAGCAAGTTGGAGTTCGTTTGATATTTCTATGAACTTGATAAAATTCAGTATTATGCTTTTTGCACTTTACCAAAACAGGGGTTTTGTTATTAATATACACGACCTTGGAAAAGTCATAACAGTCTCCAAATTTTGCAGTAAATTGTTCTATAAAATTTCTCTTAAAAATCTCATGTGCTTGTTCTTCTTTTTTCTCTCGCAAACAATCTTTGCAGCCAATATATCCGTTAAGATGAGATCCGAGCATTTGTGAAAAATATTGTTTATGAATATTACAATAGACTCTAATGCTGTCCTTTTTTCTCCCCACGACTGTACTATCATAGTTATATTTGTTTCCATAAAGCCTAAAGCCTTGTTTTATGAGAGTTGCTTTATCTATACGAGAAGAGAGACCCCGTGCTATTTTAGCACATTTAGGACATGCATGCTTGTGCGAGAGGTGTTTTGCAGGAGCTTGAGTAAATGGACCATGCTCTTTACAGATAATAATAACTTTTGTGACATTGTTTGTGTAGTAAACTTTACTATAGTCAAATCTTTTGCCATGCTTATTTTTAGCGTTTTGCAAAAAGGTTTCTTCTCGCTCTAGGCGTTCAATTTCACTTATGAACATCACTGAAATCATCTTTTGGTATTAGCAGTTCAAGAGTGTATTTATAACCCAATATATCCTGTAGCTCTTTATACAAAGTATTGGCACCATCAGTTATTTTATCCCATTTGCCAATGTCTCCGTTTGGGAAGTCTACACTTTCAACTATATACTTTGACCATCGAAGATACTCCTCTATTGCATTAGACTCTTGTGATTCTAAAGCAAAGATAACGGTATCATTTGTTCCATCTATGTTAAATGTCAAATTTGCTCCACATACCAACATTATTAGTTTTATTTTTTGTGACATTTTTGCTCCTAGTATTATTGCTTCTATAATATTAGCACCAAAAATATGCGAACAAGGGAATAATTCACGAACTGTGAACTATTTTTGTAATTATCGTAAATTAGACTATACTGTATTAAAAAAACTTAAAAGACGAGGAATAAATGACACAGTTTATAGATTTAGAGCTTATAAAAGCACTTTTTATGCTCTCTTTGGTATTAGCATTTATAGGACCAGCATTTAGCACACCAAAGAAGAAAAAATCCAAACAGCTACAAAGCAGTAAAAAGAGCAGTGCCAAATATTACTGGTTTGCCTATGTGCTCTTTATTACAGCAGTTATATTTTTTCAAGCAGATAGTTCAATGATGCAAGCAAAAGAGAATGTAAAACTATTTAGGGGTGCTAAAGTAATTCGCTGCACAAATGATGGTAGTAAATACAGAGTAAGCAAACAAGATGGCTGGCAAGTAGATGGATTCTACTTTATAAAAGATTCACTCATGATTCGGGCTGATAAATGTGAGGAGTAGAGTTATGAAATATTTAGCTGTTATGATTGCAATACTCTATTTTTTACATTCATACGAAAATTATTCAGAGATTAAAGAGAATAAAGAGTTCTTTAAAAATGAAAAACTCTTAAAATGCTTTAGTGGAGGAGGTCTTTATAGCGAGTCCAACAAATATAGAGTCTCTAAGAGCAATGGTTGGAGTGTAGAGGGCGATTACTTTATAAAAGATTCACTCATGATACGGACTAATAATTGCGAGGTGTTAAGATGATTACAGCAACAGGATTTGGAATATTAGAGTCTCTAGTGGCTCTTGGGGTGGTCGCAGCTTTTATAATGGTAGGGCTCGTTCGAGATAAAAAGAAAGATACAAATAAAAATCATTAATTATCGAAAGTGTTAAAACAAGTTATATTAACCTTGTAGTGTTTTTATGCCAATAAAACCTATTTTAGAGCCAAAAAGCATTTCAGTATCATACCAGTCACAGTTTTCGATTTGGATGGCTTCTGCGCTATCTATAGCGATATTATCGATATAATCAAGATCTATCTCACTATGTTGTGCAAAAACTATAATTTTTTTGATGTTATTCTGCTCAGCTACACTTTGATTGAAAAGTTTTGAATAAACCAAAACTTGCCAGAACATAGCTCTATCTTTATACAAATCTTTCTTTAACTTATATTTTGCATCTAATATATGGTAAATTCCTACATTATCTCTAACAAGAAAATCTGGATATTGCTTAACCATTGAATTGTCATCTTCGTTTTCAAGTAAATAGTTGATACTGTTTAGATGTTTACTATATGCTTCTTCTCCAATAATTCTTTTTTTACTTTCATCTCCAATATAAAGAGATTTATCATATGTATTTATTAGTGCATTTTCAACAACTTTTTCAAACATCTTAGTCATATCAATAGATTTGGAAATGAAAGCTCCTTCATTTAGTTGATTCGAGAAAATCGATTTTAGAATAGAATATATTGATTTATTCCTTTGTATTTCTTTGAAATTTTGATAACGATTGAAAAACTTTTGTAGATTCTTAAAAGTTATTACCTCTTGTTTGATATGACTGGAGGTAGATATTTTTAACAAATAATTATTGATCTTTGAAATAGATACTTTTAACTTTTTATATAAAGAATGTAATTTAAAATACTGAATCCGCTCTTTTTGTAAAAAATTAAGAAGCGAATAAACAAAAACTATCAAATCTTTTTGATGAGCAACCTTAACAAACTGATATTGCTTTAATGGATCTTTTTCAAGTTCATTCAGCGAATCGATCATAATTCCTACTTCTTTGTCTGAACATATGATTTTGTCTTTTAAACTTCTTTTGTAATTCAATAAATAATCATAAAGCTTGTTTAGTTCCTTTAAATAAAAAGATAATTCTAGGTCTAAGAATGTACTCCCTTTGGCTAATTTAAGAGATTTCAGCTTGATATCTTTATGTCCAATCAAAGAGTTATAGAGCTGATATATATTGAGTGACAGTTTATCTACTTTTCGTATTAATGATTTTTTGCTTTCTGAGTCATTGTATTTTAATTGTATGTCCTTTGGTATAACATACAAATTCAAATAGTAGACATTCTTATATTTATTTGTGGTGATAAAATCTATGTAAGTTTTAAGTGTGCTTATATAGTTTGTTTGACGATGAAAATTTTCATTTACTACCTTGTTATCAGTAAAAAAGTCTTTTATTCTTTTATGTATGGATACCGGAACATTTTCTTCTTGAAGCCTATCTGATATATATTTACTTAGGTCTCTACTCTCTACACTCAAATCTTGAAAGACAGCATAAACAGTGTTAGTTTTCTCCTCAAAATAAACTTCAAACATTTTCCAACTAACCTTTTAGTTGTCGTAAATATTTAGAGTGTGCAGGAGTTTAAATATTTTTCCGTTCTCTTGATCATCGTCAATGTCTAACTTTTCAAGCTCTTCAATTTTTTCTTTTAACAATCCCATATATTCAATAAACCATTCATCATTTTTCATAGCTACAATAAGCTTCCATCCAATAGTGTTGATTTCACTATTTTTATTGTTGTAAATCAAAGAATTTTTAATCATTGAAAAGAAAAATTTAACTACTTTAATTCGGCTATCTCCAGAAACTATATTTCCATGTTCATCAACAACCTTCCAGATACCAAAACAATATTTTTCATGATCAAAAATATTTTGCTCTTCCAAAATGCTTTGTAAATTTGCATTCATTGTTAGACAACACTTTACAAACTTAGATTCCTCTTCATCTAATGCAGTTCCATTTCCAATCTTAAAGATTTGACCATTATCCTCTCTAAAAGCTATTTCTTGTGCTTGTATTGGGTCAATCGTATCAATTTCTGCACGATCATTCCAGTCAGCAAATATACTCAATGTCTTTTCATTAAAGTTAGCAGCACCAAGTAAATAAAAATTACTAGGGAAAATAAGTTCCAATGATGAACCAGAGATACGGTTTGTAATTGGAATTGATACAATCTTTTCATTTAGATTTTTAATTTTACCAATTAAGATATTCCACTTTGCAATAAAGTGTTCAACAGTTTTAAACTCTTCCTCATTTAGTAAATTTAAATTTGTGTCAGCTTCTGTAATAGTTTCTTCATATTCTGCTAAATCTACTTTTTGTTGACCTTTAAATAGAGGGGTGTATTCTGATAAAAGACTCGATATATCTTGATTATGAAAGTCATCCAAAAAAACTATATGAGTTTTCCCAGGTTGAATAATTGCAGACATTAAAGTTTTTAAGAAATCTCCAAATCGAATCGTTTTATTTATCACATCATACGAAAGAGCTAAATCTGTATTTTGTAGCCCTTTATATTCGTTACCTACTCCACCAGCGACAGGAATAGACAAATATTCTACTTCTTTATCTATAAACAAAGGATCTTTTAATAACTGTTTTTTTTGAAAACCATGACTTTTACCTGTATTTGGTTGACCAATCTTAAAATATATATTGTTCATCTAGCATCCTTGTTTATAAATCCCAATAAAAAGTTTTTAAAAGGTTTTTGTTTATTGTTGGTTTTTTCTATCTTGGCTTCTTTTGTTTTTAATATTGCATTTGAAGTTTCAATACCTAATTCAGAGCCATTAAGATTTTTTAAATTCGTTAAATCATTTGAAATATCATCTAGTAATTCAAATAAATCAATATCATCAAGAGGAATCTCATCTATATTTTGTTTGCTACAATCTATAACACTAAAATCATTGTCATTTCTTTCATAACATTCTTTTTTTGGTACTGCTTCTTTACTAGCAACAAAGATACTTTTGTCAATTTTTGTATTGTATTTAAAGTAGTGATTGAAATCTGCAAAGAAAATATTATAATCTTTTTCATTTCCCAAAAAAACAACAATTGTTTTGTCATGAGTTATTTTTTCTAATGTTTTTCTAAATTTAACAGTTTCAGAAAACCGACCATGTTCTTCTTCGCCTTCTGCTTGGAAAAATACATCGTAGTAATTAAATATTTGAAGTTTCCCGAATCTATTATTCATCTGTGAGTTAGTCAGCTTATCCGAATATATAAAGATTTTGTGCTCATTCTTGCCATCTGGATTAATTATAACTTCACAATCTGACAGATCAAGCTTATCTCTTAATGCTTCTTCTATATCTAAATGCAGTTTGTGAACACAAAAAGAATCCTTATTTAAACCACTATCTGTTTTAAGCTTTCCAGCTGAATATGAAGTTCCACCTAGCTGAGGATTAAATATAACCAAATCAAAAGGTTCTACCATGTGAAATGAATCGTAATCCAATATATCTAAATTCCATTTTTCACCAAGTTCTACATTTTTATTTGCGTCTTCTATATTTTTATCATTTAAAATAAGTGTCTCAAAATTGATGTCATTATCCAACAAGATATGTGATGTTAAATTTGCACTTCCAAAAGTCAAATCTATAATTCTCTTAAAGTTATAATTTGAGTTTTGGTATATTTTGCCAAAAAAAGCAGCTATGTCCTTTGCTGAATCAGTATCTACATAATATCTAGCCTTTTGAATTTCTTTGGCAATATCTTTATAAAATGTACCGACCTGTTCTAAAATAGCCTCTTTTTTTTCGACATCAATCATTATGTTGATCCTTAAAAAAGTTTTGTAAAAATATTTTATCTATCATATTACAATTTGCAATAACTGAACTTGTACATTCAAGCGTCTTAGCATTTAAGTCACGAAATTTTTTAATAAATTCCAAAAATATTCCTTGTACTTCAACAGAGGAATAATTTTTTGTTGCTTTTGGAATCATAACCTCTACTCCCATCATTTTTTTCTTTCCGATCTTGTTTCCCCAATCAGCATTATTGTGCCTCATAAACACTATTAAAGACATTTGTATAAATTCGGTTAAATTATCTTCGTTAACCTTCATGAAATATGAATCGTCATTTGTACAAACGGGATTCTTTTGAATAAAAAAGTGCTTTCCATTAATTCTAGTCCAACTGATAATATTCGGTTCAGAAATAGCTCCTGCTCTAATATTATCTTTGAGAAAATAACCAGAAACTTGATTGTTTTCTAATGTTCCACCAATTAAAGGAATATAGTTCTGTTGTTCATCTTCTGTCAGGTGTTCATATTCTTGAATGCTAAGATCTGGTGTACCTAATGCCATCTGCATTCGAGGAAATGTAGCCACTTCACTTAACGGTTTAGGCTCAAATGATATATCATCAATTCTGATATTATATGAATTATCATCAGCCCACTTATTAAATTTATCGCTAATAAATGGATCATCAGTCAAAAATATTTTTGATATTATTGCTTCATATACTTTTTCAGTTTTATGCTCCAAAGAATACATTTTGTCTCTAAGTTTTTCTGTTCTATCTAAAAACTCAACAATTGCTTCTTGAATTTCCACCGATGTGTAATCATCGTTTGCCTTTGGAATATAAACATCAAAAGTTCCAATTAGAGAGCTATTAGCAACATTTTTTGATTGATAAAATTTATTCGTATCAAAAATATTCTTCATCATGTAATAAAGATATTTTACAGTAAGGTTTTCTTTCTGGTTTTCTTTTATGAATACTGCATAGTGGTGAGCACCAACTATATAAGGTTTATTATGATAAAAAGCTTGCGATCCTGAATCATTGTCTTTATTGTATGAAATACTTTCATCCTCGATAACATGACTTTCATCTATTGGTTCTACATGATATTTTATTTCGAGAGAACCTGTCATTAATGGAAGTTGACCTGGATTGCCCTCAGCATATTTTTTTGTATATGTTCCTGAACCATTTTTAAATTCAACAAGAGAATTTAACTCCACTCTATCCATTATGACTTTTTCCAAATATAAATCTTTATATTTTCCAGTTTTTTCTTTGAATTCATTAAACTGTTTTATTATGGCATCATTAAGCATGGAACATTTCCTGAACACTTTCATACAACTCACCAATAAGATCTTTTATTTCAGATTCTAATTGAGCTATATCAATACTTTCATCTTCATTTTTAAATCCAACTTCATTTGAGATATCGATTTTGTTACATCTATTACTTACAGTTTTACTCACATATTTAAAATCATCTGTTCTATACATATAATCAAGAATTTTTTCTATGTTTTCATCAGAATATGAATTTTTCATCTTATCCTTTGGTTCTGAATGAGATGAAAATAACTCATCTTCTTGCGTATCTAATTTTAACACCTTTATTTGATCGCTAAAATTAGTATTTAAAAACCACATATGAGATGATATGTCTGTATTTGTAAACATAGCTTTTGGTTGTTCAATAACAGCTTCTACGATCCCCATATCGAATATATGAGATCTAATTTTTGATTCACTAGAAGAATCAGCACCTGAAGATATTAAGGTGCTTGAACTAATAATACATGCTTTCGCATTTTTGTTACGATTCTTTTTTTCCTGAAGCATTAAATTAATGATGTGTTGCATAAATAAAAATTGACCATCAGACTTTCTAGGTAATACAATGTTCTCTTTTTCATCTCTAATCACTTCAAAATTACTGTTGTCTTTGTTCATATTTTCAACAATCTTGTCATAGTCGTGTTTCCAATCAACACCGAATGGCGGGTTTGCAATTATAAAGTCGAATGACTCTTCACCGTTAATACCCTGTGCAAAAGCTGGATTAGTTAAAGTATTCCCATAAGCAATTTGATTCTTAATCCCTTGTATTTTCCCATCAAGAGAAGTAATCTCCAAAAAGATTTTTGATAGTATCCAGCTTTGACCATTATATTCTTGACCATATACTTCAATTTCTTTTGCAGTCTTTTTTCTTCTGCCAGTAGAAGTTCTATTTAATTTGGCATCAAAGTAGATAGCTGATTCGATAACCATTGAACCTATACCAGAAGTTGGGTCATATACAGCAATCTTTTTATTTTTTTTCATAGCATCAAGAGCAGAAGCACAAGCTAAATGAATAATTGCCTTTTGCGTAAAATGTTGCCCAGTTAAAGTACCAGATAGTTTTTTCATTCTTGCGATTGTCACTTCGTATAAATCTTTATACTTTTCTGATGGATAACCTACAAAATGAGCCTTAGCTACATAGATATCTAATACCATTTCTAAATAATGAGGCTCTTCAAGCTCTTCGATATACTCAGATAATGTAAATGTTTTTTTGTGGTTCAAATATTTCAAACAGTTATCATCAGTGGATTCAGATACACTATCTTGAGCAGGTGTTATATGACTTGGTTGAGTAAAATATAAAAGATTTTGTCCAAGGTTTTCAATGTCAGCTATGATATTTAAAAAAGTTTTTAAAGTATTTTCCGCTTCATATTTCTTGTACTGTTTAGCAGAAAATCCAAACTTGTTTCTCCAGTCAAGGTTGAATTGGAGTTTTTTGTTATCCACGAGCAGTTTAAGTGCCATAAATGAAAGAATTCTTTGATCATAAACAGTTTCGTTTATACCAATTCCTCTCAGTATATCAGCATAAGCCCAATAAAAGTCACCTAGTTTATTTGTCTCTTGTTTCATGTTTGGTATTTTACTCATTTTTCATCCTTTTGACCAGCTGCTTTATTATCGCATGTAGACTTCTCTCTCCATTGTGCTACAGTTCTAAGTAGATCATCTTCACTAAGCATAGACAATAAGCACATAATATTCTCTGCTGCCTTTGGTGTTAACTTTCCACTTAAATATTTATCGTAAGTGCTTTTTGAACAGTGAATTCTTTCTGCCATTTCTTTTGAAGGAATATTCTTTCTCTTCTCACTTGTAGCAATATTGTTTTGAATAGAAATAAACAGTTTTTGTAAATCCACCTGTGTCACCTACTTAATAAATTATCTAACATCATTATAGCATAAAAATATAAATAATGATTTGTATTATATTCATAATTACTATTTAAATATTAAATACTAGTATATATATAGTCATTATAGATAATTTAATGTATTTAAATATTCTTTTTATAATTATAATTAGTATTATAATACTACTATTTATATATAAAATTTTATAAAAAATATGTCAAAAAAGTTAAGAATATTTCATCTTGCCTTATTTTTAAAGAGCTTAAAATCGTAAAACCCAAGATATATTTGTAAAAAAGAAAGAGTTTTTATGAAACTAATTTTAATTATTTTATCGTTTGTAGTAAGGATAGCAACTTTAAATGCGAATTCAATAAAACATCATAACAGAAGATCGAAACAGCAGTATATACTACTGGTGCACATTTTAAAGCTTGGAAAGAAATAATTCTTACAAACAACCCACATATAAAGCAGGTGTTTGGATTATTCTTTGCACTACACTTGTGAAAAGATATTTAAAAAATATTTTAATCTAGCAAAGAAAAATAAAAAGATTGCACGATCCTTTGCGAATGTTCCGATACCGCCATCATTAAATCTTCTGGCTCATAAACCATAATTTCTGGGGCATGCTTCATAATAGTAGGGATAATATCCTTATAACTTTTATGCACAGACTGTATTTTATACAAAAAATAATCTGGATACAACGAAGATTTGTTAATTTTATTCCAATGGCTATATATTTCTGCTCTCTCTATATTGTCAACTAAATTTTTATGAATAAGCAAGCTTACACTTTGAGGTTCTTCATCCCACGAAATAAAACTATTAAGAGCTAAAGGAAGTATCTTTTGGGCATGAGAAAAATCATAATCAATATTCTCGTCCTCAAAAATTTCTACTTTTCTGATGCTCTTTATGGTATACGATTTCATCATATTCGTATCTTCAACTACTACATTCTCGTCCTGCTTTAATTTGTTATCTTCAAAACCGCCTAGGTACCAATAATACTCTTTAGAATAAACTTTGAAAGGCTGAACAGTTCGTAAAGCCTTATTGAACACAATAGATACTTTTTTCCCTCTTCTTATAGCATCCTCTAAAGTTTGTATTATTACTCTCATGCTTGTTGATATGGTTTCTTTTTCTGAGTCACTTTTAGATTGTGCTTTTTGTCTATAGTAATCGGCAATTTTGTATTTAATATTTGCATAATTATCATGAAGGTTATTTCTATTTTTCAGCATTTTAGATCTTTCATACAAATGGTTTAACACTACAACTTCTTCTGCATTGAATCCCAACACTGTTAAAAAACCTGCTTTAATCTTCCAATTACCTCGATTATTTTTTAAACTTGTTAACAAAAAGTTATTTTTTATAGAATTTAAAAAATTATCAACACTCCTCCTTGACAAATCCTTGCCTTCAACATAAGTGCTTATATTTATGGTCGCTCCCATATTAAGCGTCTTAAGAACATCTGCCATATACTGATCAATTGCCATAAAAAATCCTTAAATGGAAAATTTATTTTCCATTATTTAGTATATCATTTTGATGTTGGAATAATTCTGACATGGATTTTAAATAGAGGTTCCCTTAAGAGGATAAACAAAGTCACAAATCGTAAAGGATTCACATGACAACACAAAACTTTAGCAAAGGTGCTTTTATTCTCAAAAAGAATACAGAAGCGAAACAGCCTTATCATTTTGTCTTAGTAGGACCAAGCAAAAAAACACTTTTATTAAGTGAAAACTATGTCAACAGCTACGGCGCTCGCAACGGGATAGATTCAGTGCGTATTAATGGAACTGAAGAACAGAACTATGAATTAAAAACTGCTACGGATGGAAAATTTTATTTTGATTTAAAAGCTAAAAATCATGAAATAATTGGTAGAGGAATGCTTCATAATGCTGAAGCACAAAGAGATAAAGACATCGAAGATATTATGAAGTATTGTGAGAATGCCCCATTAACAGATGAGACTTCTGGCAATAAAGATGGAGTGACAACATCGGAACCAAAACGCAACGGCAGCAACCGCTATGCATAATGGGATGACATCATCTCAAATTTCACAAGTAGATTACCTAAAAGAACTTGATTTTACAATAATATCTCCTATTATTGATAATGAAATTTCTTTAAGAGGAAAAATTGCTACAGATGGTGTCATTTTTGACACCATCTGTAGCCTTCCAAAAAAATCTCCTCCCTCATATCCAACATTTTATTTAGTTGATTCAGGGCTTGAATTAACAGAACCTCATATAGAACGCCCACATCTGCATGATCTAAATAAAAATGGTAAAAAAAATGTAGTTTGTCGTGCCTGCATTAGAGAAGAACAAGATAAATTTTATAGTTCTAACCCAGTAGAGATACTCCATTATTTGTATAAAGACTTCGTAGGATTATGCTCTAAAATAGTTTGTAAAGAATTTGGTAGCAGAGATGAAATCTTTAAAGAATTTGATAGTTATTGGCCGAATAATATTGATATATGTTGGGACGTACAAGGAATGCCTATGGACTGTACTCTGTATGAACAGATAACTCTTCAGTATAATTCCAAAGACCCGGTAACTCTGTATATACTAACAGACAGGGTAGATATAGTTACAGATTTTGCCAATAAAAATGGTTGGCTTTATAAAAAAGGAAAATCTATCTATATTGATATTGAAGATGAAATGCCAATTCCGCTACCATATACCTATGGTGATTTGGTAAAATTATTAAAAAAAACTAATAAATTTGAGCAATTTAAGAAATTAGAAAAGCACACTACCTCTCAATTGTTTTTTATTGGCTTTAATCTTCCAAATGGTGAAAAACATTTTGTAGGTGCTTGGATGAATGCACTTCCTATCAAGGGCAAGCGAAAAAAATCTAACAAGGTTTCAGGGATAATGCACTCCCCCTTACATCAAATAAGTTATTTTTTAGGCGGACATGTGGAGTCAATTAATTATAATCGCTTAATGCAAAGAGGTGGAAATAAAATGAATGCAAAATTATCTTCAAAACAAAAAAAAGTTGCAATTGTAGGATGCGGTTCCATTGGAAGCACAATAGCCTTTAAGCTTTCAAAAAGTGGTATTAGAGATTTTGTGCTAGTAGATCCAGAAAGGCTTAAAGTTTCCAATATTGGCAGGCATCAACTAGGAATGTCGCATGTTGGGGACAGCAAAGCAATTGCACTCTCAAAATATCTTGAAGCACAATTTATAGGATTGACAGCAACTCCTTATAATAGTAAGGTAGAACTTTTAGATATTATCAAGTTATTCTCAGATGTAGATTTTATAATTACAGCAATAGGTTCTGATGCTCCGGCTGTTGAGCCTTGGTTGGCAAATCAGGTACAAAAGGGGTTAATACCACAAATGATAACTTGTTGGCTAGAAGCGAATGGTATTAGCGGACACGCTTTATTTACAAATAAGGACAGTAGTTTTGACTTTGATAAAGCATGTAGTGCTTTAAATATTTTAGATAAAAATTATGCAGCCAGCCTTTTAGAAGAAGAAGTTGGTTGCAATAGTACCTATATGCCTTATAGCTTTCTTGATGCCGATATACATATTAATCATATGGCAAGTTTTACACTCTCCCTACTTGGTAATATAGAAAAAAAAGCAATGAGTTCATTTGGGAATATCCAACCATATAAGAGATGGATAAAAATGGATCTTCAGCCATATACTATTGTGGAGCATGACAATGAAACATTTCCTCTATAGTTTACCTAAGATTCAAGTCGTATTTGAACCATCAGTAGTTAATATAATGACCTCAAAAACTCAGCTTGACCGCAACGTTAAAGAAAGAGGCGGTGTGTTGTTGGGACGTCTTTTTCCAAATGAAAATCTTATAGTAGTCGTAGATGCAATCGAATCTCCGGCAATATCTTCCAGTTATACTGAACTATATGTAAATAACAATATTAGCAATAAAAAGATACAGCAACATTGGAAAGAAAGTGGTGGGAAAATAACATATGTAGGCGATTGGCATACACATCCAGAAATGACACCTTCTCCTTCATTTATAGATCGAGATACTTTCAAAAGCACATATCGCTCTTCTAAAATAGACCAAAACTTTTTACTATGTGTTATTATTGGTACTAGTTCTTTTGAAGAAGGTGGATTATGGGTAGGGGTACAACGATATTTTAGACTATACAAGCTTCATTATAATCTTAAAAATAAACTATTTTTTTACAAACCATCATAATTCTTGAAACAAAAAGGAGAATAAATATATTAGAGAGTAGCATATCCGCCAAGCTATTAAAAATCAAAAAGTGTAGGATATTTATTTATAGCTTCGGTGTCGGTATTTTCGGCATCTTTTTCTTTTGAAAAGCCTATCAATACATGTACTATCTTTTCTTTTTTGAAGCATTTATCAATCAAAATAATCTTATCATCCAATACTTGATAAATATAATATTGACTTTGTATCACAGCTACACCATAGTATTGACCTTTGTATTGATAAAAACCATGTACGCCATTAATATGTATTTCTTTGTATTCCGCATTTTCTTCTGTGCTCCAAAATCGTTCCAACATATTTTTATAATAAAGTTTTGCCACATTGATAGCACTGAAGTCATTCTGTATAAATGCGTTAATCGAGAGTGTATTGAGTTTCATGGCTCGAAAATCTTCCATATTCATAACAGATTTTGACCGATAGAGCCTCTCATAATCTTCTGTCTTTTTATTTGAAAGAAAAGATATTTTAGACTCTTTTTTGTGTTTATAATCCATTGTCCCTTCAATTGAAGTTGGGAAAATAAAGCTTTTTAAACCTGGGTCCTCGATGAGTTTTTGTAATGCATCTACAGTAAAGCTTTTTATATTTTTCATCAACCTTAAATCTACCTCCAGAACATAGTGACTATCTGTATCAATTATAACGCTACTCTTTTTACACCTATATTCTGTGGTTACGAAGTATATTCCGATAAGTCCTATATTGCTCGCAAAAAAGATATCCGCTCCGTGTTTTTCATGCACTTTTTGTTCTTCTAAAAGCTCAATTTCACAAAATCCTACTCTCTTGTTTAAAGATTTTTTATGCTCAATAGGGATATTTTTACATTTTACAAATCCCACTTCTCGCAAAAGCTGTTTTGCGAGATCCCTTATAGACACCCAATATGAATATGTACAATCAACTTTTGCTTTAGCATAATGCCTAAAATGATGTATTCTCTCTTTGCCTTGTATCGCTTCAAGTTCCATTTTACAAGATGGGCAAATACAATTACAAGCCAAACCACGTTCGACTTCATTTACGCCAACAAGCTTATTTAGTTGTCTTGAAAATGCATAGGGAATTGTTGCCTCAGTAAATAAATTCATTCTATCACCTATTTTCGTGCACGATTAAGGCACTCTATCTCTTTACTGAAATACTTCCATAAGCCATGGTTCTTTGTTTTTGCTCTCTCAAGTACCTGATCGAAATATTCTCTTTCATTCTGTGTCATATACTGACGAAACGGAACAGCATACCCATCTAAAATCATCTTCTCATTAAAAGTAACTATACCATTTAACTGTACCGTACAAATAAATCGCCCGTAATGGTCTTTTCTATGAGTTTGATAAGAATACTCATCCCCAAGCTTTAAAAGTCTTTTAGCCGCTCTTGTGGCACTTTTACCAGCACTTATCATATCTTTAGTCGAAATACCTCTACAATATTTAATATCTCTCTTGAGTTTTGAATTATTTTTAGATTCAGGGGTGTCAATATATTCGATCCTGCATTTAATTCTTTTGCCATTCGTTTTAAAGTAGAGGGTATCACCATCAACTATCTTTATGAGAATGCCGGTATCTGCTAGCAGTAAAAAGGGTATCAATAGAGTTAAAAGCTTTAACATGAGATTATTCCTTTATAATTAAAAAATCAATCATATTTTAATCATCCTCTTTTTCAAGAATATTATCTGTTATATCTCTGGAGATTTTTTTCATTCTTTTGTTAAATGCATCAGAGAACTCATCATCACAATATGATTCATGAACGACTAAACCTAATTTTAAAAACTCATTTTGTTGATAGAGGATTTTTAAGTAGCTTTCAATCAATCCAATATCAGTAGAGTCTCTATTGATTGCTTTTTTAAATCGTTCAATGAACTGTTTTATTTCTTCTTCATTGTCGCTCTCGTTGATTTCATAAAAAACTCTTTCGGCAAATACATTTTGTGATAGACCTAGTTTTTTTAGCCATTCTTTGAGTTCTTTTTGCTTTTTATTTAATTGATCTTTCATATTGTCCCCAATTGTCCCTTTTACTTAGTTTACAATTCTACCAACCTAAACCTTTGTTTAGGAATAAATCAAGAAGGAGCCATCATGGCTAAGAGTACAAAAATGACAACATCAGCAGCTGCTAGAATTCAATCCGGTGCTGCTAAAGCAAATGGAGGTGGTGCACCAAAAGGTCACTTCGCAGGTAGAGCACAAAGAGGTGCTGCACATAACTCAAATAAAGGAGGCAAATAAAATGGGAAAATCAGGTGGATGTACTCCTCCAAATGGACCAAGTACAACAGGTAATCCTTCAGGCGGTGGCAGAGGTAACTGTCCTAGTAAATAATATCATCAGTAAGACGTCTTTGTCTTACTGTAGCATTTGTTTGCCTCTTCTCTAAATACAGTAAAGAATTTATCGTCGTTTCTACTCTCTTTGTAAGTATCATAATCTATTTCTTTCATTGTGTGAGACAATGCACAAATACATATTGCTTTTTTCTGTCTAATATGAGTTCTTCGTAATGGTTTAGAATATTCAGATACGCAACTGTTCACGATTGAATATTCAGTAGCTACAGGGTATCTATCTTTACTGTGCATATGTTTACCAATCTGGTATGCCGGCGCCACTCCAAGAATAAAAGCTGTCCCTGCCCCTAATACTTTTTTTGTGATCTTACTGTATCGCCATTTTGTTAAGTCTTTTTCGCATTTTTTACATTTTATTTCAGAAGAAAGCTTGATGATATTCTCTTCTTCACAATTTGGACATACTATTTTCAATTTTGATTGGCTTGTTTCCAACACATATTCCTTCTATAAAAAATTAAGTTTTAGTATATTACGATGATACATATAATAAGATGATTCTCAATAAGAACAATTTAATAAAAATATATCATCTTGATATTTTATCTTCAAAAATTGTTTTTAAATCTTCTGCTAGAATTTTATTATTTAATGCTATTATTTTATCTCTTGATATAACTAAATTTTCCATTAGCTCCATTATATCTGTTAATAGATTAGAAGTTGCCCAATCTTTAGTTCTTAGTAGATGTAAAATTGTATTAAAATAATTTTGATGTAACTGTTTTGAGTCAATATTGTCAATGTTTATGACATATTCATTAAGTCCCTCTTTGATATCAGGATAAACAAATAAAAGAATAGAATCATATCTAGGAGAATAAAATACTCTCCCTGTTGTATTATTTTTTACTTCAACCAATAAATAGTAAAGCCATTCTTCCTCATTTTCTTCTTTATAAACAAATGTATTTAATCGGTCACTTTTGACGTTTGGAAAAACTACAAATCTATTTTTTATAGATGGGTAAAGTGATGCCAGGTTTTCTTTAACACTTTCTCTTATCTCACTCAGGGATGTTATACCAAAATCTTCTTTCTCATTTAGAGCTTTGAATGTGTTATAATTTTTATAACCTAGTGCGACAGCAGTAATATTAAGTGCGTTTGAGTGTGTTATCTCAAAACCCTGCTTTTTCAGTTCTTGTGCTAAATTTTTAGCAGCACCTTTAAAATGAGTGTTTCCGTGTGTAGTTAATTGCATATTGAAAGCCTTTAAAATTATTCGTGAATTAAACCTATCAGGTCAAACAGTATTCTCATTGTGTTAATCACGACTTATTTTAAGACAAATGATTATATTGGGTGAAAAGTTAACTTAGCCATGTCTAAAAATAGGTGAGAATGGACGGGCGAACTCAAAAGCCACATGTATTTTAGCATATTACAGATTAGAGGAAATATAAACATTTCAAGATATTTTATAAAAGGATGTGAGATTATTGTGAAGTAGCTTTAATTGCTTTTTCTATGATACTAATTCATAGTAATCAGGTCTATTTTATGAGTCAATTATCATGTAATTGACTCAGGTGTGTTCATTAAAATTAATCTTTAAAAATAAAGAGGAAGAAAGAAAATATAGACAAATATATCGCTATATTTTCTCTAAAGAACCAACAACCTTACCAACAATTGTCACTTCGTCAATAGGCATATTTATAGTGTCATATGTTTTATTATCAGAGATTAAATCAACACCACCATGAGGGTTTAGAGATAATCTTTTAATAAATAATCCACTAATAGTATTTACAACATAAACACCACTAGAGTTTAGCATTGTTTGCGTTCTATCAACTAGGACTGTAGAGTTTTCTTTAACTGTTGGTGACATAGAGTCTCCGACCGCATTAATTGCCTCTATATTTTCGCTATTTAAAATACCCAATTTATTCGCAGATTTTTTATCAATATAAATATAATTTGGCTCCGCTTCTTCTTCGTCACAAAAACCGCCACCACCACAAGAGGCATTGATATTTTCAATTATACGAATTTTGTATATTTCTTCTTCTCGTTGAATTAGTTTCATACTGCTTTCACCGAGCAATATCCAATTGATAGTAATCTCATGCTTGTGACAAAACTTCGTTATCTCAAAATAAGGAATTTTATTTCTCTTTTTATTGTTTGCAAACTGTGGTGGTGTCATCCCTAGTTCAGTTGCAATATTCTTATCGTATGGAGTTATGCCTAGTTCAGTTTCCATGATAATAGCAACTCTCTCCATAACCTTCGTGAAATCAATTTCGACTGATGTCATGATGCACTCCTCTTCATTTATTCAAAATCCTATCTAATATTTCTAACAAATTGAAATAAATACACAAAATGACATATTTTTATCTACTTAGAGGCTTTTTAACATGCTCTAAAAAATGTTGAAACCATTTATCTTCTAATTGAGTACCCTTATAATATTCCATCATATAATCAATTGACTTTGTTTCATCATCCGCAATAAGCATAAAAGCCTCATCATCTTTTTGTGCGTTTGCAATTTTCATAGCCTTGATGGTTAAAATCTTTAATCCCATTCTGTCATGCTCAACACCTATCATTTTTGCATCATACTCATTTGCCAAGTAAGTAAGTTCTGTTTTGAATGTATCAAAAGCAAAAGCACTTTTTGAATCTTTTTTATAAGGAACAATATCACTTGAATCAACATTACTATCATCCTCTTCATATAAAGAGTTATTAATTTTTTCCATTATCTCTTGCCATCCTAAAATCTCTTCAAGAGAAAGTTCTAATGCTTCTGCAAGAGCCTGATTTTTATATCCTTTAGCTTCTTCCTCCTCTTTTTGTAAGGAATCACGTTGGAATTTTACTAATGCTTGATTTGCTTTGAGCGTAATTCCATTGATAAACAATTTACCAGTAATAAGATAAGGGCACAAAGCACATTTATGTTCTCTTCCATCAGGACATTTTACTGCAGGACAAATACCATGCACCATTGGTAGCCATGTACTGGGATGGTGTTTTTTTGCAATTTCAATTCCAGGAGTATAGTTCGTGCTATTTGAATCATGCGGAACTCTCCTATTAAGCGAGAAAAGAGCATTGTCTCGCAATGCAGTAGAGAAATCATCTTTATTCTTTTCATACTCATCCACAAGTTCACCATTGATTAAATCTGCTGTGCTCTCTAAAACTGTGCTAGGATCTCCAAAATATATCTTCCGGACTGCACTTTTTAGCTTTTCTTTTTTTTCTGACAATGTAAGATTAATATAAATTCGTAAAAGTGTTTCTGGCGTTACATGCCCTGTTAGTTGCATTACCAAATTAATACCCACGCCACTTTCTAAATACCTTGTAGCTCCTGTTACTCTTAAAGAGTGGAGATTATACATAATCTCAATATCTTTCATTCTTTCATTACTGCATCTGTTTAACTCTTCAACAGATTTAAAGAACTCTTTTCCATCTTTCGCCCAAGCCACTTTAGGATAATATTCCTTTCCCTCTTTTTTTGCTTCTTCCATTACTTCTAATTGATATTGACATAAAAGTTTTTTGTGATAAATATCATGAGAAGCTCTTGAGAGTGGTCTCAGCATCGTAGGAGTATTAAAAAGAGGCTCTATATCTTCCCATGGCGAATTAATATCATTATGATATTTTACTTTAGGAATATTTCCATAATACTCTTTATGCCACTTCAAAAATGGAACAAATATCTGCAAATCATCCCATACGCATGGTATCTCTTGGTATGAAGTTCTATTAACATTTTTATCTGTATTAATAACAAGAGTATCTACCTTTCCCTCTTTCATGACAAAAGAGCGTTCTCTACATAAATTACGCACCTGCTCACCCCGAATTGGAATATAATATCCAAAGAGCATCATAAGAGGGTAGATAGGATAAACCTCAAATTTCCACCAAGATACATCTGCTTTTTCGCGATTCCATTTTGTTCTAATCAGCGGTGGTCTATTTTTAATAATTTCCACAATGTGCTGCACCATCTCTTTTGGCATGGCTGTTCTATATGGAGTATAGCTTACCTTTCTTTTTGCCCGTGGTATATTTTTTTGTGCTTTTATTGAAAAGAGTTCGCAATAAGTTAAAAATTTTACTATTTTGGCAAGTGTAGAACGTGCACTCTCCATTTTTGTGGATAACATAGAGAATAAATTCACCTCATTAGACGGATCAAATATCTCTTCAATTGCTTTTTTATCAATTGCTCTATCAGGATAATATTCCATTAGATATTTGAATAAATTGACGACCGCTGTCAACTCCCCCGCAATTGTTCCCACAGATAAGCCATCATTTTGCAGATAGTCATGATAAAGCGTAGCTTTTACATATAGCTCCTTCAGTGTTGGAAACATCTCAATATCCACAAAATCAAATCGTCTATTCTTGTTGTAGTCTTTTCTATTCTCAAGAGCATCACTAGGTTTTAAAATATCGTCTCTGCCTATTTCCACTAATCCTAAACGCATCTCATTGATAACACCGCCAATATAACTACTTCTAGCCTTATTCTCACTTTCAATCATTTTTAGTGTCTGTTCCAAAACAATAATATCCTGCTCTTCTACATCACTTAAGCTCTTCCAGCTTGTAGCACATAGCATACTTAATATTGCGGTCATTTGATATGACTTAATAAGAGAAACTTCTTTAAGGTTATATCGTTCATCTATAAACTCATATAATTCTGTCCTATCTGCAAGATATTTCCAGTCTGGTGGTCTATGATAATTTTTTACTTTATTAACAATAGGATAAAGAAGGATGCCTCTGTTCCACAGATAGAGAAAAAATCTGTCAATAACGGCTCTTTTAAATGTTTGTGCATTATCATCAAAGTAGATATCCACCAAATCTTCAAAGCTCATAAGGGCTTGTTGTGTTGTAATACCATCACTATGTTTAATCTCAAGAACAGATAGTTTCTCCCCTATACCTAACAAATCTCTTGCATAACTTCGTTTGAGTTCATGGATACCTATACCATCATTCATGGCATCGCCAATGGTTTTAAATACACCCTCATTGCTCATACTCAATAAAATAAGCTGTTGCATATAATCAAACCAAAGCGGTGCCAATTTTCCTTTGTAGTTTTCTAATAATATAAAGCCTACAGTATCATTCACTCTTGAAAGCGTTTTTGTATATTTAATTTTTAATTGCATGGAGTTCCTTTTCATAAAATAGCGCAAGTGCTTCTTCTCGCAAAATTACTTCATCGTAAATTGCTACATTAAGTGTCATTTTTTCTCTATCAACATAAGTTAATTCTAGCTCTAATAATCTGCTCACCAAAGAAGAACAAACTTGCTTCATTTCATCATATTGTTTCATAATTTTCATATCAATATTTCCAAGTTCTTGCCGTGGAGCTTCTGTCTCTTTTAATTGTTTAGATAAAATTTTATTTTCCATTTTAAGTTTGGCATTTTCTACCCTCATCGCATGAAATGACATTTGCATATCTCCTACAGAGACTCTGCCTCTAGTAGCTTTGGGATTGTCGCTGTTTATACCGTTTGATAGTTTCGCTTTTTCTATCATAGGTCTGTAAACTTTACTTTTTGAGATGCCGGCTAAAGATATACCTTTCTCTCCTTTTGTGGCATCTGCAATATCATATGTAACTTTTGAAACGAGAGAAAAGCTAATATCCCCATTGAGTTGTTGAATGTGTTCAATCGCTCTTTGTATAAGAGCTTCATTCATGGATTGTTGCTGTTGCCTGTACTTATCAAGATTATTATTTTTTTGAGCTTTAGGCATTAATCATACTTTTACTGTGAATATCTTTTGTGATTCTTCGTATTGTTGCCCGTTTTGTTTCACTTGAAATATTGAAATATATCATCGTAGAGTCTAAATTCGCATGCCCCATTGCATCTTTTGTAATTGATATTAGACTATCATCTCCAACTCTCGCATATATTTCTGCCATAGCATGACCAAACATATGTCTTAACGAATGAAGTCCTAAACCACTTATATCCCTTGCGTAATTCATTTTTTTGATGGCTTTTCTCATGCTTGATTTTAATCTTGATAATGTTTCTCTAGCATGCACTCTTTTTCCATTTTTTGTTGTAAATAAAAATGGGTGTTTTGGGTGACGAATCATTTCTGGCATATAGGTCTCAGACTTCTGATATGCTTGAAGAGTTTGAAAGAACATAGTTCTATATTTTTCTTCATTAATCCAAAAGAGAGGACCATGCTGAAATGGGATAGGGTACTTGAATTGTAAATCTGGCGTGTTATGTTGATGAGTTTCATCGGACATATCTATGCCATACTCCTCTTTTAACCATATTCTACGTTTATTTCCATAAATATTAATGTTATCTGATTTTGGATCAAGGAGCCATATTTCTTGGTTCTCATAGTCTATGTCATAAAGTGTAAGATTTAGAGCTTGACCTATTCTTGTGCTGCATGCACCACACAAGAGAAAGATAAGTTTTTCACGTGGTTTTGAGACTTCCAAAAGAGTATCAAATAACTCCATCGGAAACCATTTTTCTGTTTGATTGTTTTTTGGTATCTTGTAAGACGGTAGATATTTTATCTTTTGTCCAAATGCCTCTAAGGCTAACGAGCTTTTTTTGATGTTTATGCCAGAGAGGAAACTCTTCGCACTTCTTTGTCTCTCGTAAAGATGATTAATAAACCTATGGTCATATAGTAAATCATGCTCTTCTGTAAAATAAAAATATGAGTTGATTCCTGCTATCTCTTTATTGATGGTAATTTTTTGCAGTGGTGTACATGAGCATATTTCAACTTCTAGTTCATCTTGAAACTCTTCATCTTCAATGGTTTCTGTTATTTTGAAGCCTTCCCTTAATGCCTCTCTGTATCTCGCCTGATAACTAGGAAACTTTTCATCAAACTCAACTGGATTATAGAGACTCCATATCCAGAACCTCTCCATACTCTTCATGAAAGTTCTACGAGTATTATCTGCTACATCTCTTACATTCTTTAGCCAAACACTCCACTCTAGGGAATCATCAAGTGTGATTATGTCATTGTTAAACACTGTACTTATTGTGATTCCTTTGCCACTATTTACAAGCATAAAATCTCCTCATATTGTTTTCTGAGTTGATTCTAACATTCAAATAGGTAAGGAATTGGAATAGTTCACAAAATGATATTATTTTAATCAATGAAATAACAAATTATTACTTATAGAGGTTTAGAGAGTTTACAATGCTATCTTAAAACAGTTTAATATGATTAAATCAGTATATTATGAATAATCAACATCTATTTTTTAGTTGTTAAGTTGATTAATTAATATTGCTTAGAATGTAGCTATGCGTTTAATGCTGCCACTCAATCATTGTTTTCAGTTTATCCATATACATTACTGCTTTATCTTTGTCGTCAAAAGGAATAAATCCTATACCTTCTGTTTCAATTATATCCTGATCAGTACAAATAAAACATTTAGCGCTTGTAGCTTCTCCACTTTTTAAATCAACAAGAGGAAGAGCATACAAAGATATTCCATCTTCTATATCTGCTGTTTTGTGAAAAGGGAACAAAGGGCTTTCTCCATTTAGTGATTCCATTCTACCAAGCTTGATATATTTTTCAGCAGCATTAATTGAGATAACTGATATTCCTGTTTGTTCTATTGACATCATGTTTCCTATCATTTTTTAATCAAAATCTTTTTGCCTTTAGTGAGGATTTAATATTATCACTTCACCATATGGCAAAATACAAACAAACATCTAAACTTATGTACTATTTGTTATGTGTCAATTCTAGCAGACAATAAGTAAGCAATCTAAATAATTCACAAACTGCTATATTTCTCTTTCTTTTATTTCATCATATCTGTAAGTTAATATAACCTAGAACATTTAAAAGCTATGATTTTTGATATTTTCAGAATAGGGGTGTCTCGTATTATTGGGGTTTATTTGATATAATATAGTTATTAAGTTAAGTGGTTAATATTGCCTAGAATTCTGTAATCGCAGTAGAAGCCATACCTACAATGGAAAAAGAAGGAAGCCCTTTGGTTAATGTAGATTCTACATCAACGACCTTAGCATCAACACCTTCGTACG
>Ga0256840_1001166_pt1 | contig 25162 bp, 20 predicted proteins | sample 355202metaG_FD_185969 | JGI IMG/M metagenome (GOLD analysis project Ga0256840, IMG submission 185969) | Hydrothermal vent microbial communities from Mid Atlantic Ridge, Atlantic Ocean - 355-202 | ecosystem: Environmental > Aquatic > Marine > Hydrothermal vents | place: Atlantic Ocean: Mid...
AAATGAAAAAACAAGCAAAATAGGTGTCAAAAGCAGACGTATGAAAGCTGGTTGGGATAATCATTACCTCATTAAAGTACTAAATTTAATGAAAGTTTAATGCGTTTGCCCTGGGTTAAGTACTGTTTCATGTAATTTTTTAAAATTTACGTTTGTTCTAAAAATTAATTATTTTCGCATTTCAAATAATCTCCATGAACAACAGGTATTTCTTTTCTTTAAATATTGTGCAAGATGAAGTATTAGGCAATACCTTTGTACCTTATTTCTTAAATAGAATTGATAAAACAACCTATCAAAGAGGTAAAAAAATAACGGATGTTTATCTAAAAAAAGCAGAGAACATTTTAAAAGATTGGGAGTTGAAATTGATAAGCTTATCTAATTCACTGACTTATCCTAATTTGAATAAGGAGTTTAACAAGAATAATAAAAAAATAAATTTCATTAAATTCTTTTCAGAAGCAGAAAAGAATGTAAAAAATCACGTTAAAACAATTATTGATAGCAGAAAACAAAAAATATTAGAAATTGTAAAAGAAAAAGCACCTTTATTGTTTTTAATTAATGATAGAAATGCTAGTATTTTAGAAAATGATTTTATTAAAATAAGCAATGATAAAGCAAAAGTATTTTTTTCTTTTGTAAAGGAAGATGAAAAAATTACTTATAGATTGAAATTGTTTTTAAATAAAGAGCAACTAGATCTACAAGATACAAATTTTAGAATATTAACAAATAATCATCCTGTAATTGTATCAAAAAATAAACTGATTTGGTTTGAAAATAAGGATTTTAATGGAAATAAATTAATTCCTTTTAAAACAAAAAACCAAATAAACTATTTAGAAAAGCACAAGAGTTTTTTATTTGAAAAATTTATTAAACCAGCAGTCGATAAATTTGATTGTGAAATTATAGGTTTTGATTTTAATTTGCTTAAAGTTACTCCTAAGCCAATACTGTATTTAGATCAAACCATTTTTAAAGAATTTATAATTGGGTTAGATTTTGGTTATAATGATTATAAAACACCTTTTTACAGTACAAAAAAAAGCTTTGTTAAAGTCTTAAAAATAAAAAATGAATATGCTTTAGAACGTATTAATAGAGATTTTAATTTAGAAAAAAAACACATTTCATTTTTATTAGATGAAAAACTCATCCAAAAAGAAAAATATTTTGTTCTTCCATCAAAAGTGGTAGATAAATATGATTTTATAAAACAAGTATCTAAGTTGTTAGATGTGTTTAAAAAGCATGTTTTTTCAATAAACAACAAACTTTTCACTCAAAATGTCCTCTCAGAAATACCGCAAATAAATTATACAACTCACAATAAAAATGATTGGTTTGATTTGTTTATTACAGTTAAATTTGGTGAATTTTTAATTGAATTTAAAGAGTTAAAAAATCATATTCTAAATCATATTATTGAATACGAGTTGCCAGATGGTACTATTGCTATAATTCCAAATGAATGGTTCGCAGAACTTAATGCTTTCGCTAAGAGAACAAGTAAAAAGAACCGAACAATTATCCAAAAAAACGAGTTTAATTTAATTAATGATAACAAGATTATCTGTCCAAATGAAGAAATAAATAAACAAATTGAATCATTCAAATTAAACGAAGGCTTATTGCTCCCTAAAAATAGTAAAATTGCATTGAGAGATTACCAAAAAGACGGATATAAATGGCTGTATTCTTTAACTCAAAATAATTTTGGTGTTTGTTTGGCAGATGATATGGGTTTAGGAAAAACCTTACAAGTAATTACTTTATTACAGAAATATTTTGAAGGAAATAGCATAGAAACAGAAATTTCGAACATTTCAAACGAAGATAAAATAGGACATCAGTTGTCTCTTTTTGATGAACCTGTTATAAGCAAAACAACATCAACTCAAATTACTTCTGCGCTAATTGTTGTGCCTAAATCACTAATTTACAATTGGGTTTTTGAGTTGAAAAAGTTTGCGACAGAATTATCTTTTGTTGTTTATCACAATATAAATAGACTTCAAGAATTTAAACAATCCATTCATAAAAAAGAGCTTATTATTACTACTTATGGTGTTGTAAGACAAGATGTTGATTTGTTGGAAAATGAAACATTTTCATATATTATTTTAGATGAAAGTCATGTTATTAAAAATCCAAATTCTAAAACATACAAAGCTCTTTTAAGATTGCATTCACAATTTAAAGTAAGCATAACAGGAACGCCTTTTGAGAATAAATTACAAGATATTTGGTCTCAAATGAATTTTCTAAATCATGATATTCTTGGTAATTTATCCTATTTTGATGAATCTTTTGTTAGACCAATTAAAAATAGTAACGATGCTCCAGAAATAGATGAGCTAAAATCAATTATTAGTCCGTTTATTCTTAGAAGATTAAAAAGTGAGGTTGCCAAAGAATTACCTCCTAAAATTGAGCAAGTTGTATATTGTAAGATGCTTCCAAAACAAGCAAAATGGTATGAGGAAGAAAAATCGAAAGTGAGAAATGAGTTGTTAAATACCGAAAATAAAAATAAAAATTTTGTAAACGTGTTGGCTTCAATTAATAAGCTTCGTCAAATTGCTATACATCCAAAATTACAAAATGTTGAAAGCAATTTTGATTCTGGTAAATTTCAAACCATTATTCAATACATTCAGAGTATCCTTGAGCAAGGTGATAAATTTTTGATTTTTTCGTCTTATGTAAAACATCTAAATTTATTTAAAGATTATTTCATAGAAAATGATATTGATTTTAAAATGCTTACAGGAAAATCGAACAATAGAGAAAAAATAGTTGAAGAATATGAAACAAATAAAAAAATACAACCGTTTTTAATTTCAATAAAAGCAGGAGGAGTTGGGATTAATCTAACTTCAGCGAATTATGTTTTTATTATCGATCCTTGGTGGAATCCGTTTGTAGAGCAACAGGCAATCGACAGAACACATAGAATTGGTCAAACTAAAAATGTAATGGTATATCGATTTATATCAAAAGATACCATAGAAGATAAAATATTAAAATTGCAACAATCTAAAATATCAATGAGTAATGCTATTCTAGATGATAATTTAATTAAAAATATGAATGTAGAAACACTTACTTCATTATTGTAATTTTCGTTAAAAACTCTTGAATAACCTTTTTAAAAATTCTGTGAAAGAACATAGTTTTTAACTAAATTTGTTGTTTAAATTAAATAAAAATGGATTTAACACAACTCAATGCCATTTCGCCAATTGATGGTAGGTACAGAAAAAAAGTAGCACATTTATCACAATACTTTTCAGAAGAAGCGCTTATAAAATATAGAGTAAAAGTAGAGATAGAATATTTTATTGCACTTTGTGAAATTCCGCTACCACAATTACAATCATTTGATACTAGTTTATTTAAAGATTTAAGAGCTGTTTATAAAGATTTTAAAACAAAAGATGCGCTAAAAATTAAAGAAATTGAAGCCATTACCAATCACGATGTAAAAGCAGTAGAATATTTTATAAAAGAAAAATTTGAGGATTTAAATTTACAGAAATATAAAGAATTTATCCATTTTGGATTGACCTCACAAGACATTAACAATACAGCAATCCCTTTATCTATTAATGATGCTTTTGATACTGTCTATTACAAGGAATTATCCAATTTATTGATAAAATTAAAAGAACTTGCTACAACATGGAATGATGTTTCTATGTTAGCAAGAACTCATGGGCAACCAGCCTCTCCAACGCGTTTAGGAAAAGAAATTAATGTTTTTATAGAACGAATTGAGCAGCAAGTAAAACTTTTACAGCAAGTACCTTATGCTGCAAAATTTGGAGGAGCAACAGGGAATTATAATGCACATTTTGTAGCTTATCCATCTGTAAATTGGAAAGAATTTGGTACGCAATTTATTGAAAAAGTATTAGGATTACATCATTCTTTTCCTACTACTCAAATTGAACATTACGATCATTTAGCAGCGCAATTTGATGCTTTAAAGCGTATAAATACGATTATAATCGACTTAAATCGTGATTTTTGGACTTATATTTCCATGAATTACTTTAGTCAAAAAATTAAAAAAGGTGAAGTTGGCTCATCTGCAATGCCTCATAAAATAAATCCTATTGATTTTGAAAATTCTGAAGGAAATTTGGGTCTTGCAAATGCAATTTTCGAACATCTATCAGCTAAATTACCCATTTCTAGATTGCAACGTGATTTAACAGATTCAACGGTGCTTAGAAATATTGGAGTTCCGTTTGCACATACCATCATTGGATTTACTTCTACTTTAAAGGGCTTAAATAAATTATTGCTCAATAAAGAGAAATTTGCATCAGATTTAGAAGATCATTGGGCAGTTGTTGCCGAAGCTGTTCAAACTATTCTAAGGCGTGAAGCTTATCCAAATCCGTATGAAGCCTTAAAAGAGCTCACTCGTACCAATGAAAAAATCACTAAAAAATCGATGCATCAATTTATTGATGGTTTGACTGTAAGTGATTTGATTAAAGCCGAATTAAAAGCCATCACGCCCTCAAATTTTACAGGAATATAATTGTCTAATTCAGGTTAATATGTTGTTTATCAAGCAAATTTTGGCAAAAGAAACTTATCCGTTGCGATTATCAGTTTTAAAGACTTGTGATGAATATGTTTATCAATATCAAGGAGATTTTGATAAAAGAACTGTTCATTTTGGTGTTTTTTCTCAAGACATTCTTGTAGGAATTGTTACTGTAATGGAAAAAATACATCATTCATTAAAAGGAAAACAATTTCAATTAAGAGGAATGGCAGTTCATAAATCTTTTCAAAAAAAGGGAATAGGAGCAAAGCTAGTTGAAAAAGTAAAAGCATATTGCATAGAACAAAAAACTAGTTTTTTATGGTGTAATGCAAGAGAGAAAGCAGTAAGTTTTTACAAAAAACAAGGCTTTAAAGCACAAAGCGATGTGTTTTATATTGAGCATGTTGGAAATCACTTTATGATGGTCTTTGGTTTTCATGCACCGTCGTGCTGAATTTATTTCAGCATCTCTCCATTTATCATTAGATTCTGAAACAAGTTCAGCATGACGGATTATTCTACTTCCGTCTTCCCAACTTCCCACTTTCCAACTTCCTTCTTCTTCCCAAACTTTCTTCACTAAATTTGGTCAGTATCTAAATTTTTCATATATTTAGAAAATCTTTAAATCCTAATAAATATGAAAAAGCACAATTTTATTGGTAAAGTTACCTTAGAAGAAAAAGTAAATCCACTTAAAAGTAAAAAATTCCCTAAAGCTTTGGTTATTGATGTACCTAGTCCTTTAGCGTCATATTACACTCGATTTACTGATATTAAAAAACCAAGTTCCATTGTATTAGTTACTAAAAATACAAATTCTTATGAAAAAATATTGAGAGCAAGTAGTAACATCAATAAAAGGAAAAATCTAAATTTAGAAGCTGCAAAATGTGAAGTTAAAATTGGAAATACCAAGCATAATGGAATTCGTTTAAAAGGAGTTGGACGCTACACTCATATAGATGATATTATGGAAGAGTATGTTAAAGAAGGTTTTGACTTTAACTCCAATGCAAGACTAAAAAAGGAGGAATTAGCTAGACTTAGAGTAAATAAATTCTTTGATTGTGAAGAAATAAATGATACTATTTTAAGGTCTGCAATCGAAAAAGATGAGTATTATTTTAAATTAGAAAAACCATTTAATTGGGAAGAATTTAAAGAAAAAACAAAAATGATAAAACATAATGTTAATGCTTCTGGATATGATATTGCGCAAGGAATTCTTTACAATAAAGGAGAAATTAATGATATTGTTAGAATTATTAAACCCAATATTTCAATAGATTTAGTTAAAGAAATTGAAAAAATGTATAAACAATAAATTTTCCACACACCGTCATGCTGAACTTGTTTCAGTATCTTTTCATTCATCGTAAGATACTGAAACAAGTTTAGAATGACGAATTCTTTTGTCTTCTGTCTTTTGTTTTCTGTCTTCCATCTTCCGTCTTCCAATCTTCCCAACGAAGCCCTAATTATTTCCTTCTAAAAATCACCAAAAGAATTATTTTTCGTAAGTTTGCAATCGCTATTTATTTAAAATTTTATAGCTAATTATACAAAAGAAACAAAATGAAAGATTTATTTGAAAGATTTAAAAACGACAAAGGACCTTTAGGGAAATGGGCAAAACAAGCCGAAGGCTATTATGTTTTTCCAAAACTAGAAGGACCAATTTCTAATAGAATGACCTTTAACGGTCAAAAAGTAATTACGTGGAGTATTAATGATTATTTAGGTTTGGCTAACAGACCAGAAGTAATTAAAGCAGACGCAGATGCAGCAACACAATACGGAATGGCTTATCCTATGGGAGCAAGAATGATGTCTGGTCATACAGAATTTCACGAGCAATTAGAACAAGAATGTGCTGAATTTGTAGGTAAAGAATCTGCGTATTTAGTAAATTTTGGTTATCAAGGAATGGTGTCTGCAATTGATGCGTTAGTATCTAAAAATGACGTGATTGTTTATGATATGGACTCTCATGCTTGTATTATTGATGGTGTACGTTTGCATCACGGTAAACGATTTACTTATAAGCACAATGATATGGAAAGTTTAGAGTTAAACTTAAATCGTGCTACAAAAATTGCCAATGAAACCAACGGAGGAATATTAGTAATTTCTGAAGGTGTTTTTGGTATGCGTGGAGAACAAGGGAAACTAAAAGAGATTATTGCGCTAAAAGAAAAATATAATTTTAGAGTGCTTATTGATGATGCGCATGGTTTTGGAACATTAGGGGAAAACGGTAGAGGAACAGGTTACGAGCAAGGTGTTCAAGATGGAATAGACGTGTATTTTGCGACTTTTGCTAAATCTATGGCTGGAATTGGTGCTTTCTTTGCAGCTGATGCAGATATTATTAAATATTTACAATACAATATGCGTTCACAAATGTTTGCAAAATCACTTCCAATGCCAATGGTTAAAGGTGCTTTAAAACGTTTAGACATGATTAGAACCATGCCAGAACTTAAAGATAACCTTTGGACAATTACCAACGCATTACAATCTCAATTAAAAGAAAACGGATTTGATATTGGGAATACAAATACCTGCGTAACTCCTGTGTTTTTAGAAGGTGATGTGCCTGAAGCAATGGCTTTAGTGCATGATTTACGTGAAAACCACAAAGTTTTTTGCTCTATTGTGATTTATCCTGTAATTCCTAAAGGAATGATGATTTTACGTTTAATACCAACTGCAAGCCATACATTGCAAGACGTTGAGGAAACTATTGTTGCTTTTAGAGCAATGCGTGAAAATTTAGATAAAGGCTTGTATGCCAAAATTGGTGCAGCAATGATGAAATAAAAATATTTTTTGTACGTTTGTACTTTATGATTAATAACTATTTTTATAGCTAGGCCTTCAAGTGTAAAAACTTGAAGGTTTTTATTTTTGGCTTTGCTAATTTACCCTTAAAATTCAAACTATTTTTGATTTATTTTAAAACACATAGCAAACATTTTTTTAAAATACTGGTTGTTTTATTTTTTCTAATAAATTTTCAGAAAATTAAGGCACAATCAAACGATAGAATTTTAACTAAAAAAATACAGGTTATTAACAAAAAAGCTCAAATTGATTCGTTGAGTATTAGTCCGTATTATTTTAAAATTTTTAATGCTTTTAATAAAGGAATTAATTCTTCAAATTATCAAGTTGATTTTTCTAAAGCAACATTAACATTTAACTCAGATGAGTTTAATAATCAAATCATAACCGTTAAATACAAAGCTTTACCTAAATTTTTAACAAAAACTTATACAGAATTCAATAAAAGTTTAATTGTAAAAAGAACAAAAAGAGAACAATTAAAATTTTATGAAATTAATAATTCATCCGTAAAGACACAACAAACAAAAATTTTTAACGGATTAGAAACAACAGGTTTTTTATCACGTGGTTTAACCATGGGAAACAATCAAGATGGTGTTGTAAATTCAGGGTTTAAATTGCAATTGAAGGGTAAATTGTCCAATAAAACCAAAATTAATGCGAATATAACGGACAATACCATTCCGCTTACAGATAACGGTTACACACAACGCTTAAATGAATATGATAGAATATTTGTAGAACTTTCAAGCAATAAATGGAAGCTTACAGGAGGAGATTTGTTTTTAAAAAATCAAAACTCATCGTACTTAAATTTTAATAAAAAAGTTGCAGGTGTTGGATTGGATGTGTTTTTGAAAAATAAAAAAAATCAATTTAATATTTATACTTCTGGAGCAATAGTAAAAGGAGCTTATAAAAAAGTGCAATTTAACGGACAAGAAGCCAATCAAGGTCCTTATAAATTATCAAATAGTTTAAATCAGTTTTTGTTGATTATTGCAGGTAGTGAAACGGTTTATATTAACGGAATTTCTTTAGATAAATCCAATTACACCATTGATTACAGTGCTTCGGAAATTACATTTAACACTACATATCCCATTAATTCTGATATGAGAATTGCAGTAGAATTTCAAGCAAGTGAACAAAATTTTACACGCTTTGTAAGTTTTGATAAAGTGAATTATCAAACAAATAAATTGGCAGTTGAAGTCAGTTTTTATTCAGAAACCGATTCTAAAAACAAAAGTTTACAGCAAGATTTAAGTGATGAGCAAATACAAACACTCTCATTAGCAGGAGATGATTTAAACCAAATGTACACTTTAAGTGCTGTTAAAGAAAATTATATTGAAAATAAAATTCAGTATAAAAAAGTAAGCTTAAATGGAGTAGATGTATTTGTTTTTTCTACCAATAATGAAGATGAATTATATCAAGTAAAATTTACTTATATTGGTGAAAATCAAGGTGATTATAGTATTGAGACTACCATAGCAACTGGTAATATCTTTAAGTATATTCCACCTCAAAACGGAATAAAACAAGGTAATTACGAACCTAAAATTTTATTACAAGCACCAAAAAAATTACAGATTACTACCTTTAAAGCAAAATATAATACCAATAAAACACAAATAAATACCGAAATTGCATTGAGTAATCATGATAATAATTTATTTTCTTCAATAAATGATGAAGATAATCAAGGGTTTGCTGGTTTGTTAAATTGGAATCAGTTGTTACTTGATAAAAAGTGGAAATTGAATAGTTCACTTTCTTTTGAATCGATTCAAAATCGGTTTCAACCTATTGAAAAGATTAAAGAAATTGAATTTGATAGAAGTTGGAATGTTCAATTACTTCATAAAAATCAGCAATTATTTAAAACAAAATTAAGCTATTCAAATACAGAAAAAGGACAAATAACATACCAATTAGAGCAATTAAATTTTTCTAATTCATTTAATGGATTAAAGCATAGCTTACATTCAGATATCAATCTAAATAAAACAAATATATTTTTAAATTCAAGTGTGTTAAATAGTCAATCAACTATTGAAAACACACAGTTTTATCAATTAAATTCAGATATTAAACAGCAATTTAAGCACTTTTTATTTGGAGTGAATATTGCATCAGAAAAAAATGAGCGAAAAGATACAAATACACAAAAATTAAATGCTTTGAGTTTTAAAAATGAAGCATACGGAACATATATTCGCATAAAAGATTCATTAAGAACTAAATTAGAAGTTGGTTACCAATTTAAAACCTCAGATAGTATTCAGAATTTTACTTTACAGCAAGTCAATAAATCTAATAATTACTATTTAAAATCGACTATCATTCAGAATAAAAAAGCAAATTTAGCACTCTATGCAAATTATAGGCAATTTACCAATTCCTTTTTTAACAAAGACAAATCCATTAATTCAAAAATTAATTATCACCAACAATTAGGAGATAATTTTATTCAATGGAATACTGTTTATGAAACAAGCTCAGGAACTATTCCTCAACAAGAATTTAACTACTTAGAAGTCGATCCTGGAAAAGGTTTTTACACTTGGAATGATTATAATCAAAATGGAATTCAAGATTTAGATGAATTTGAAATTGCTCAATTTCAAGATCAAGCAACTTATGTTAGGGTTTTATTGCCTTCAACTCAATTTTTACGAACAAACCAAACAAAATTTAATCAATCATTAACTATAAATCCTGCAAAGTGGAGTAGTAGTGGTGTAAAAGTTTATAAACTATTCAGTCATTTTGTCAATCAAACTACGCTAAGTATTGATAATAAAAAATTAAAAGAAACCCATTTTCAATTCAATCCTTTTAATGTAAATAACAGTTTAGCCTTACAGTCTAGTTTTAAAAATTATTTGTTTTTCAATAGAGGAAGGCAACATTATTCCATTACCTATAATTATCTAAAATCTGCCAATAAAATGGTTTATGTAACAGGATTGCAGGAGAATAATTTAGAATCTAATCAGCTACAAGCTACACACAAAATAAATTCATGGCTTGCGGATTTAAAAGTAATTTTTAATCATAATATAAGTACTTATGAAACCTATATTTCAAGAAATTTAGATTTAGAAACAAAAAGGATTGATGCAAAATTCTCCTATATTTTTGACACAAATAAATCATCAATTGATGTGTTTTTTAATCTTAAAAATAAAAATAACAATTCATTAATTAAGGAACAATTAAAGTCAAATATCTATGGTATAGGAGTTAAACATCAGGGTAAAAAGGATTTTTCGTTAAACGCATCATTTCAATATATTTTAAACACCTATAATGCTAATCAAAATTCACCAATTGCTTATCAGTTAATGGAAGGGTTACAAAATGGGAAAAACTATAAGTGGAATGTGTATTTTCAAAAAAAAATAACTAATTATTTGAATATAAATTTGGTTTATGATGCTAGAAAATCCGATTTATTGAAAACAATTCATACAGGAACTATTCAATTAAAGGCTTATTTTTAAAAAAAAAATAACGCTTTTAAAATAAAAGCATACGTTTATAAAACAACCGCTTTATAATTGACTTTCTTTTGTATATTTGCATCATAGTTTTTTACCAGATAAATTTGAGGGGATTTATCTATATAAAATGCCCATTAGGACGCTAGTTCAAATGGGTTTCTTTTTTAAAACAATATAAGGTTTTGGTATGATATCGTTGAGCTTTGCAGAACTTTGTGTTTTCTTTGTGATTTTGGAGGTAAAAAACATTATACTAGATGTTTTAAGATTGAACTCTTTTCGTATAAAATACTAAAGTTATGTAAGAAATTCTGTTTATAATACCAACAAAAATAAATCCATAAAAAAAGTCTTTACAAAAATGTAAAGACTTTTAGCTCCTCCTCTAAGACTCGAACTTAGGACCCTCTGATTAACAGTCAGATGCTCTAACCAACTGAGCTAAGGAGGAGTTTGAACTAAGCTATATTGCTTAGCGGTTGCAAATATAATAGCTTTTGTGATATCTGCAAACAAAAAATACCTTTTTTTTATACTTTTTTTTGAGCAAATTATTAATCTATTGAAAAATAAAAAGTTGAGTAAAAAAATAGATTAATTATTCTTCCAATATTTAGGATTTGCTTCTTTTGATATCTGTTTCCAATAGTCTGGTGTAACATAGTGCTTACCATCTAAAGTCTTTAAACGTCTTTCAAAAACCCAAATAGTTGGATTAAATGTCATATCTGTAACTCCTATATTATACAGTTGAGGTTCTTCTTCTGTTTTGCGTTTTAATTCATCTATAACAGTTTCAAAACCATTAAATGCTAACAATTCTTTTAAAAATTCTAAACGTTCTTTATCTATTTTCTTTTCTATAAAAGTAACTCTAGTTTCTCCTATGGATCCAAAGGCATGTTTTCCTGCTAAATTCATTATAAAGTTTATTTGTTGATTTGGTAATTTGTTTATATGCTGACTTAATTCACCATTTAAAATGTAACATTCAAAATTTATTTGAAAACAAAATTACTAATTTCATTTATATATTCATAAAACGGACTGTATAATCCAATGACAACTATTCCTAATACAGCCATAACCAATCCTATTTTTACCATAGTTGTATTTTTATAAAACGGAATAGCATGATCACTTTTTCTTAAAAAGATGGCTCTAACTACTAATAAATAATAGTATAAAGAGATGGTTACATTTACAACGGCAATAAATACGAGTAAAAAATAGCCTTTACTTGCTGCGGCAGTAAATAAGAAGAATTTCCCAAAAAATCCTGCTACTGGCGGTATTCCTGCTAAAGAGAATAAACCCATTAACATCACCAAACTCAACATTGGGTTTGTTCTGTATAAACCTGTATAATCGTCTATATTTTCTTTTCCTGTTTTTGTTGAAATGGATTGAACCACACCAAAAGCGGCTAGATTTGAAAAAATGTAAATCGCTGCAAAATAAACAACTGTGGTAATTCCTAATTTAGAATTAGCTAGTATTCCTAAAAGAATAAATCCTGCTTGTGCAATAGAAGAAAAAGCTAAAAATCGTTTGATGTTTTGTTGTCTTAAAGCAAACAAATTACCAACAACCATAGTGGCAATTGCTATACCATAAATTACATATTTCCAAACATCAGCTAAAGCTTGAAAAACGGTAAATAGCACCATAATCATTACAAAAACTGCACTTGCTTTTGAAATAACTGATAAATAAGATGCTACACTAATAGGAGCTCCTTCATAAGTGTCTGCTGTCCAAAAATGGAAAGGTACTAAAGAAACTTTAAAAGCAATTCCTGCAAAGAAAAATAAAAATCCTAAGATAGATAAGGGCGAACTTTGAAGTGTTTGCGAAACTTCTGCAAAGTAGAGTGAACCTGTAGTAGCATACAACATTGAAATTCCAAATAGCGAAACACCAGTTGCTAATGCAGCAGATAAAATAAATTTAATTCCAGCTTCGGCAGATTTTGCTTTATTTGTTTCATAGGCTACTAAGGCTGCATTTGGAATGGTGGCTAATTCAATTCCTATAAATAGCATTAAGAAATCACCTGCAGAAACCATATAATACATTCCTAACAAGGTTGAAAACAGTAAAATATAAAATTCAGTTGATTTATTTTCTAGGCTTAATTTGTCCTTAATCCAATCATTTGCTTGTAATAAAACAATCAATACACCAACGTTTAAAACGGATTTAAAGAAGTTTACTAACTGATTTGTTCTAAAACTTCCTCCAAATAATTCGCCTGTATCCACTTGAAAAAATCCAATAATAGTATGGAGTACAAACAAACCAATACCCAAATTAATCAAGGTTTTTTTATTGGATATAAATATTTCACCAATCAATAATAACAGAATAACTGCTAGTAATGATATTTCGTTTCGCATTAGTAAAAAATTATCAATATTCATTTTTTTTTATTTAAATTTAGACACGTTTCAACGCGTCTTTATCTTGTCTCTCTTTTATTTTCTCTCAATTCTTTTCTCTTTTCTCTTACTTCTTTTCTCTTTTCTATATTCTTTCCTCTCTTCTCTTTATTCTTATTAAAGCATTCTCGCAATAAAAGGCGCAATACTTTCGGTTATCATATCACTTAACCAAAGCGGTGCAATTCCCATTGCGGTAATAGGTATTAATAACAAGAAAATTCCTGTTTTTTCATGCCAAGTAGCATCGGTTAGTAATTTGTGTTCTTCATTTTTAATTGTTCCCATCAACATAATTCCAACTACTCTTAAAATATATACAGCAGTTACCACAATAGCAGAAACGGTAACAATAGAAGCTATTCTATGAAAAGTATCTGGATGCTGGAAGGCTCCGTCAAATATTTGCATTTCTGCCACAAATCCACTAAATCCAGGTAAACCTAATGATGCCAATCCTGCAATAACATAAATAACAGATATAAAAGGAATAATTTTTAACAAACCTCCTAATTTTGTGATGTCTCTAGTGTGTGTTCTACCGTAAATCATTCCTATTAAGGCAAAGAAAAGTGCGGTCATAAATCCGTGTGATAAAGATTGCATGATGGCTCCATTCCAAGCGGTTTTATTCATCATCAATAAAGCAAAAAGTACCATTCCTAAATGCGAAACGGATGAATACGCATTAATATATTTTAAATCCGTTTGTTTAATTGCTGCCAAAGCACCATATAAAACACCAATAGATGCTAAAACGATAAAGAAATTTCCCCATTCTGCTGCACCTTCAGGTAATAAAAACATAGCAACTCTAAAAATTCCGTAACCACCTAATTTCATTAAAACTCCTGCATGAAGCATAGAGACTGCTGTTGGAGCAGAGGCATGGCCATCAGGAGACCAAGTGTGAAACGGAAACATAGCGCCAAGCACTCCAAAGCCAATAAATACAATAGGAAAGAATAATTTTTGTGCTTCTGGATTGATGTGTACTTTGGCAATATCTAAAATATTGTAAGTTAAAGTTCCTCCATCAACTCCAGCAGAATTAAAATATATTCCTAAAATACCAACTAAAAGTAGGGCAGAAGCACCCATTAACATTAAAGTTAGTTTCATTGCTGAATATTCTTTTGGTCCTGTTCCCCAAATTCCAATAAGTAAAAACATTGGAATTACAGCTATTTCGTAAAAAACAAACATGGTAAATAAATCAATCGAAATAAAGAAACCATAGACACCTGTGGCTAATATGATTAAAGAGATAAAGAATTCTTTTGGTAATTCTTCTGTCATCCAAGAGATAAAAATACCTGCTAGAACTACAATTGATGTTAAAACAATCATTGCAACAGTTATTCCATCTGCACCAATGGAATAATGAATATTAAAGGATTTAAACCAAGTGTAATCTTGAGTAAATACCATTAAATCACTATTTACAGCACGTTCTCTAAAATAGGCAAACACCAAATTAATTGCCATTAAAAACTGGATTCCCATTCCAATTACTGAAATCATTCTTACTTGTTTCAAGCCTTTTGCAAACAATAATGCAATTAAGGTTAAAACGGGTACGGTTACAAATAAAGTTAATATATCCATTAGTCTTTAGTCTTTAGTCATTGGTCATTAGCTTCCCAAATCATTTCTTTATTTAATATTATTTATCAAATTCAATTAATATTTTAACTTGTTTTAAGTCTAACATCTTTTAATCTTAGGTCTTAATTAAACAAGTATTTCACAATCATAGCAATTACTACAACACCACCAACAAAAAACATGGCGTAATCTTGTACTTTACCAGATTGTATTCCTTTTATTTTTTTAGAGGTCTCAACGGTTGTATTACCTACTAAATCCATTGTACCATCAACTACTTTTTTATCAAACCAAGCAAAAGGTGCTGAAATTCTCTTAAAAATGATTTGTCTTGTTATAAAGAAATACAATTCATCCATATAGAATTTTTTGTAAGCCCAACGGTAAAATACACCAAAAGCATTGGCTATTTTTTCTGGATACTTACTTTCCTTTTTATAAAAAACAAAAGCTAAAGCAATTCCTATAAAAGCAGTAATTATGGCGATTGTTGCCATTGACCAATCTATATGGCTATGAAAACCTTTTCTGTCTGCTGAAACGTATTTGCTAAACGGAATATATCCTGCTGCAAAACTCATAAATGCAAGAATCATTAGAGGAATAGTCATTGATTTTGGACTTTCATGAACTTTATCCGAATGAGCAACTTCTCTTCCCCAAAAAATACCAAAATACAATCTAAACATATAAAAGGCAGTTAAACCAGCAACAAATAATCCAACAAAATAGATAAGTTTGTTATGGTGATATGCAGCTGCTAAAATTTCATCTTTAGAGAAAAATCCTGAGAAAAAAGGAATTCCCGAAATGGCTAAAGTTGCTATTAAAAAGGTGATGTGTGTAATGGGTAATTTTTTACGTAAACTTCCCATATCTTGCAACATATTAGAATGCACAGCATGAATAATAGAACCAGCTGCTAAGAATAACAATCCTTTAAACATAGCATGTGTAAATAAGTGCCACATAGATGCCATATAACCCAGTCCTTCGTGTCCTTCATAACCAGAAACTCCTAATGCCAACATCATATAACCTATTTGAGACATGGTTGAAAAGGCAAGTACTCGTTTTATGTCATTTTGAGTTAGCGCAATGATGGCTGCAAATAAGGAAGAAAAGGCACCAACATAAGCAACGACTTCTAACGCTAAACCGTCATCAGCAATTTGATAAATATTAAATAATCGTGCCACTAAATATACTCCAGCAACAACCATAGTTGCAGCATGTATTAAAGCTGAAACAGGCGTTGGTCCTTCCATAGCATCAGGCAACCAAATATGTAATGGAAACATAGCAGATTTACCAGCACCACCAATAAATATTAGAATAAGTGAAAATGTAATGATAGACATTCCCATAAAACTAACGCTTGTCCATTGTGCTAATTGAGCACTATCTGCACTAGTTAGTGTATCAAAATCAAAAGTACCTGTGTAATAACCCATTAATAAAATTCCGATAAGGAAAAATAAATCAGCAAAACGAGTAACAATAAAGGCTTTTTTTGCTGCTATAATAGCTGATGGCTTGGTGTAATAAAATCCGATTAATAAAAAGGAAGAAACTCCTACCAATTCCCAAAAGATATAGATTTGGAATAAATTTGTAGCCAAAACCAAGCCCAACATTGAAAAAGTAAATAAGGATAAAAAAGCGAAAAATTTAGTAAAACCAGTATCTCCTTTCATATATCCAATACTGTAAACATTAACTAAAAATGAAATTAGTGTTACTACAACTAGCATCATTACAGAAATAGGATCTATTAATATTCCCATATCAATATGCAGTGTAGGTGTAAAGTTCATCCATACTGTTTTAAACGGATAAAATGTTTGAAAAACGCCATCAACATTTCCTACAACAAAAAAGTATTTGTATGCAGTATATAACGAAAGTATTAGCGAAGTTCCTATACTTGCAGTACCTATGAAGCCAGAAATATTAGGCTTAATTTTAAAACTACCTATTCCTAGTATAAGGAAGGTAATTAAGGGTATTAGCGGAATTAATATTGTGTATGTAAAATCCATTTTATTTGGTTAATTCGTTTATTAATTTGGTTATCCGTTTTAAAATTTAACATTCAAAACATAACATTCAACATTTATTTAATATTTCATCATTTCAGTATCTTTAACTTCTACCGAAGTAATCATTTTATACAAGTTAATAATAATAGCAACAGCAAGTGCCGTTTCAGCAGCAGCAACAGCAATAATAAAAACCGAAAATATAGCTCCTTGTAAATTTTCGGGAAATAAATATTTGTTGATAATTACAAAATTAATTGCTGATGCATTTAATATCAATTCAATTGACATTAAGATAGTGATTAGATTTTTTCGAGTAAAAAACCCATATATTCCAATAAAAAATAGAATAGTGGTAAGGGTTAAAATTTCGTAAATGCTTATTCCGTTTATCATAATTTAATTCTGATTTATGGATATTTAACCGCAAAATCTGTAAGGTTTATCACAAAGTTTGCTAAGTTTTTTTCTTGTTTTGGTTCTAATTTTATTTTTCTAATTTACTTCCTTTAGCAATAACAATTGCGCCAATCATAACGGCTAACAAAAGAATACTTATAACTTCAAAAGGTAAAATAAATCCACCTTTATCATAACTCAACATTTTTTCTCCAATATCTTTTACTTGAATTGCTTTTGAGTTTTCTACCACATTAAACTTTGTTTGTAAAATAATAGGTAGTACTAGGGCAATTCCACTCAAACTAACAATAGCTGCAATAATTCGTTTTTTAACGGTAGCCATTTCTAAACTCAATTCTATGTGATGCACTAATAATACGGAGAAAATAATAAGTACAATTACACCTCCTGCGTAAACAGCCAATTGTATAGCACCTAAAAAACTATAATCTACCATAAAGTAAATTCCTGATATAGCTATAAGTACAAATAGTAAGTAAATAACTGCTCTAAGCATCTTTTTACTATTAACCGATGCAATAGCAAAAAAGATGATGATTGCTGCTAATATGTAAAATATAATTCGTTCCATTTTGTTTGGTCTTTTTTAGTCTTTGGTCTTTAGTCTTTAGTCTTTAGTCTTTGGTCTTCTGTCTTCCCTCTTCCGCCTTTCATCTTCCGCCTTTCATCTTCTGTCTTCCGTCTTCGGTCTTCCGTCTTCCGTCTTCTATCTTCCTCTCATCAATCCTCAACACCTGCTTTTACTTTTGATCCTGGTTTATTTAATATTCTTGTTAATGCACTTCTATCATATACCGAATTTTCAAAGTTTTGTGCCCATTTTATAGCATCTGTCGGACAAGCTTCAATACACAATCCACACATGGTGCACATTCCTAGATGATAAATATGTTTATCTATTTGTTTTTTCTTTTTACCTGTTTCAGGATCTACTTTTCTATCCCAAATAATTTCTATAGTACCATTTGGACAAGCTAATTCACATTTTTGGCAACCTGTACAACAATGTTCGTTATTTTCATCGTGAGGCATCACCACTTCTCCACGAAAACGGTCAAACATTTTAAGCGTATCTCTATTGTCTGGATACTCTTGTGTAAGTGCACCTTTACGAGCATGTAGGAAATATTTTCCTGTGATACTCATTCCTGTAAGGAGCGTTTTTATTCCGTTATATATATCTTTAAAATAAGCCATTTTTGTTAAATTTCAATGTTGAAATATAAAATTCCAAAACCTGTATGTTTGTTAAATTGTTAATATATTATAATTACTTTAATTTGTTTAAAATCGCAGATAGAATTTTTCTTAATTCTAAAGCTTCGTTCATTAATCTTTTATTTTCTTCTTTATTACTAGTATCATCAATATTTACGTTTAAAATTAATCGTAACCAGTATATGCTTTCTTTTGCTTCTTTTCTAGAAATTCTTAATCTAAATTTTAAATCCTTTTCTCCTAATTTTTCATTGGCTTCGATATAATTTGCTCCTATTGATCCAGAAGATTTCACCACTTGTTTTCCATCTTCATAATTTGAGATAGACTTTGGTAATTTTTGAACAAACAACCTTACATCTAATGCAAATTGGTATGTTCTTTCTTCTAAATCATATATTTTACTCATTCTATATTATTTTCTAAATCACTAAATTTATTGGAATTTTATTATTATTTATTGTTTTTTATTAAAATACCCATCCTAGCCAAATAAATATTGCCATCAACACAATATTCATTAGGTTAAGAGGAAGTAAATATTTCCATTCTAATTTTAATAATTGATCAATTCTAAGTCTTGGAAATGTCCATCTAAACCACATCATTAAAAAGATGATACCAACTACTTTTACGGTAAACCAAATAGGCTGTAGCCATTCTATACCTTCGGTTATTCCAAAAGGAGAGAGCCAACCGCCAAAAAAGACGGTTACTGCAATGCTAGAGATAATGAACATATTAATGAATTCTGCTAAGAAAAAATAAGCGAACTTCATTCCTGAATATTCCGTGTGAAAACCTGCACCAAGCTCACTTTCAGCTTCTACTAAATCAAATGGTGCTCTGTTTGTTTCGGCAGTTCCCGAAATCATAAAAATCATAAACGCAATGATGGCAGGAATATGTCCTTGAAAAATAAGCCATCCATGTGCTTGTTGATTAGCGATAATTTCTGAAAGTTGTAATGTTCCTGTTAGTAAAATCATCGTTAATAATGACAAACCAACAGATAATTCATAGCTAATAGTTTGTACTCCAGAACGCATTGCGCCAATCAAAGAATATTTATTGTTAGAACTCCAACCTCCTAATAAAATACCAATAACGCCAATTGAAGATACTGCCAAAAGGAAGAAAACACCAATATTGATGTCAAAAGCTTGTACCGATTTTGTAAATGGTAAAACAGACATAGCCACTAAAGCAGTAATAATTACAAAATAAGGTGCTAAATTGTAAAGAAATTTATCTGCTTTTACAGTACCTGTTAATTCTTTGGTTACTAATTTTAGCGCATCTGCCATCGTTTGGAAAATTCCCCATGGACCAACTCTATTTGGACCTTTACGTAATTGAAACCATGCTGCAACTCTACGTTCTAATAGAACTAAATAAAGACCAATAACTGCAAATAATGCTAAATAAAAGGCAGCAATTAAAACCATTTCGGTAATGTGTGCAACATCTTCTGGCATTATAGAGTATAACCACTCGTGAATTGATTTTATCATAACTTAAAGCCCATCTTCATCTTTTTTTCTAAAAACTCGATGGATATTTTTTAATTAATTTTATAATTTTTATTTATCGATACCAATAAATTCAACATTCATAATTCACCATTCATAATTCATAAATCACCATTCACCATTCACCATTCATAATTCCCCATTTTCATCTATCAATATCTGGAACAACAATATCTAAGGAAGCCATTGTAGCAACCAAATCACCTATTTTTGCTCCAACTGCCATTTGTTTTAAAGCGTTTAAATTGGATAAGCCAGGTGAACGGAATTTTACTCGATACGGATTTTTAGTTCCTGTACTGTTAATATATACACCTAATTCACCTCTTGCTGTTTCTACTTTTTGATAAAATTCTCCTTTTGGAAGTTTAATTACTGCATTAGTAGCTACTTTTATATCTCCTTCTGGGATGTGATCAATTAATTGTTCTATGATTTTCATACTTTCCCACATTTCGGCAATGCGTACTTTGTATCTTGATAAAGTATCTCCTTCTGTAAACAAAATTTCTTCAAAATTTACTTTATCGTAAGCAGAATAAGGGTGAATTTTACGAACATCACTAGAATATCCGCTTCCACGTGCAACAGGTCCTGAAACTCCATAAGAAATAGCGTCTTCATAGCTTAGAAAACCAACACCTTTTGTTCTTTTTTGGAAAATTACATTATTGGTTAATAAGCTATCGTATTCTGGTAGATTTTTTCTAAATAATACGATAAATTCCTTTACTCTTTTTACAAAATTAGGATGAATATCAAACATTAAACCACCAGGAATATTGTAATTCATTGTTAATCTAGCACCACAAGTTTCCTCAAAAATATCGTTAATCATTTCACGATCTCTAAAAGCTAAAAAATAAGTGGTTAATGCACCTACATCCATTCCCATAACTCCCCACCACAGCGTATGTGATGCAATTCTAGTTAATTCAGCTATAATGGTTCTTATTACTTTTACGCGTTCTGGTACTTCAATTTCAAGTGCTTTTTCAACAGTTAAACAAACCGCTTCGTTATTAATATGTGAAGATAAATAATCCATTCTATCTGTTAAATGTACTATTTGCTGATAACTATCGCGCTCACACATTTTTTCTATAGAACGATGAATATAACCTAAATCTGGTTCAATATTTTTTATTATTTCACCATCAATGGTTAAGATTAAACGTAAAACACCGTGAGTTGCAGGATGCTGTGGTCCCATATTCACAAAGTACTCTTCCGTTTTAAATCTATCTTTTATTAGTTGGTCTTTCATTTTTTAAATTTTGAGTTTTGAGTTTTGAATTCAAAATACTACTTGATTACCATATTTTCTTCATCAACATAATCCTTTCTAAGAGGAAAGCCATTCCATTCTGGTGTTAAAAACAAACGTTTTAAATTTGGATGATTGGTAAACTTTACTCCAAAGAAATCAAAAATCTCCATTTCATTAAACTCAGCGGTCTTCCAAATATCTGTAACGCTATCAAAAACAGGGTTTTCTCTATCATTGGTCTTTACTTTTACTACCATTTGATGTCTGTGTTTTACGCTTTCTAAGTGATAAATAACACCTAATTCTTTTCCATAATCTATTCCTGTCATACAGAAAAGATAATCAAAAGCCAAGTTTTCATCCGCTTTAAGCTGAGCACATAAGGAGTGTAAATCCTCTTTTGAAACCAATACATTTAAAAATTCAGAAGCTTCTTCTGTGAACTCAAGGTTGGAATTTATTGTAGCTATGGTATTTTTTAATTCTTCGTTGTTCATTGTTTTATTTTTTTAAAACGCAAGTATTGTTTTTACTTTATCACTCCTTCATCAAAACCATCAATAGGATTGTCTCTATTGGCGCTATTTGCTCTAATTTTTTCCTGTAACATAATCATTCCTTCTAATAAAGCTTCAGGTCTTGGTGGACAACCTGGCACATAAACATCAACAGGTATTACGTGATCTGCACCTTTAACAACAGAGTAGGAGTTATAGAAAAACGGACCACCAGAAATGGCGCATGCTCCCATGGCAACAACATATTTAGGTTCTGCCATTTGATCGTAAAGACGTCTTAAAACTGGCGCCATTTTATTAACAATAGTTCCTGCTATAATAATAAGGTCTGCTTGTCTGGGAGAAGGCCTTGCAACCTCAAAACCAAAACGAGACCAATCGTGTTTAGCAGCACCTGTTTGCATCATTTCAATTGCGCAACACGACGTACCAAAATACAATGGCCAAAGCGAATTGGATCGTCCCCAATTAATTACCTTGTCTAAAGTAGTAACTACTATATTTGCTCCATTTCCAGCAGGAATTACCTTTCCTGGAAAATCTTTTGCTAATTCTGTATTATTTTTTGTCATATTTATTTAGACGGAAGATTGATTACTATATTATAAACACTTCCAAATATTAATTAACCTTATTTTTTTATTCCAAACTTCCATACTTCCAACCGAACACTACCAACTAAAGACTGCCAACTGCCAACTGAAGACTGAAAACTGCCAACCGCCAACTGAAGACTACCAACTGAAGACTGAAAACTGCCAACTGAAAACTATCACTCCCATTCCAAAGCCTTCTTCTTCAATGCATAGATTAAACCCAATCCTAAAATTACTAAAAATATAATAATCTCAACTAAGGCTACAGTACCTATACTTTTAAAAACAACAGCCCAAGGCACTAAAAAGGCAACTTCAATATCAAATAGTAAAAAGAGGATAGCAAATAAATAATATCCTACTTTAAATTGAACCCAAGTTGGACCAATAGTTTCTACACCACATTCATAAGGATCTTGTTTTGATTTATTATCTGATTTAGGAGATGCTAAGTTGGAAATAGTATTCGCCAATACCACTAAAAATACTCCTGCTAAAACAAATACAATAATTGCTTCGTAACCCATATTTTTTTAATTAAAAATTATATTATAATTATACTACAAAGATAAAATTAAGCTTTTTTTGAATACTGATAATCATCATTCATTGATTGTTAAAAAGTTTGCATGAAAAAAGCCATTATAAAAGAATATGTCTAATTATAATGGCTTAATTTTTCATCTATATTAATTTGTTATTACACTTCGTAAGTTTCACCACTAAAGAATAAATCATCTACTTTAGAAAATTTTGAATTTGCTTTAACTTCTTTTGTTAAGGCCTCTTCACGTTGTCCAAAAGTTAATTCTTCCGATGCACGAACAATTCCTGTAACCATTGGATATTCTAATTTAACCAACATATTATGTAATGTATTGTCGTGTTCTTTCATATCGTGAATTAAAATATCATCTTCGTTAACACCATTTTCACCAATAGTAACTACTTCTAGTTTAAGACCATTAAGAATTATACCTTTATTACGTTCTTTGCCAAAAATCATTGGTTTACCATGCTCAACGTGTAATTGTTTGTCGTCTTTTACTTTTTTATCGGTAAATTGAGTAAAACAACCATCATTAAAAATAACACAGTTTTGCATTATTTCAATGAGTGAAGTTCCTTGAAATTTTTCAGCTTCAATAAAAACTTTCGTCATTTCTTTAGGGTTGTTTCCTGCTAAACGAGCAAAAAATCGTGCATTAGCACCCATTGCTAGAACACCAGGAGAAAAAGGTGGTTGTGTATTTCCGTAAGGAGATGTTTTTGTTTTTTGACCAATTAATGAAGTAGGAGAGAACTGTCCTTTAGTCAATCCGTAAATTTCATTATTAAAAAGGATAATATTCAAATTAACATTACGTCTTAAAACGTGAATAAAATGATTTCCTCCAATAGCCAAACTATCTCCATCACCTGTAATTGTCCAAACACTTAAATTAGGATTTGCTAACTTAACACCTGTAGCAATGGCAGCTGCTCTACCATGAATACTGTGCATTCCATAAGTATCCATATAATATGGAAAACGAGAAGAACATCCAATACCAGAGATAAATACAACATCTTCTTTTTTAAGTCCCATTTCTGGAAGTGCCTTCTGCATAGAACGTAAAATAACGTAATCATCGCAACCTGGACACCATCTTACTTCTTGATCTGATTGAAAATCTTTAAAAGTATATTTTTTTACTGCTGTTTCCATATATTATAGTAGTGTTTTAAATTTTTGAGTTAATTCATTTGCCCCAAAAGGTAGCCCTTGAATTTTATTATATTGAGAGAATGTGATGTTTGGATATTTAGCTCTTAAAACCGATGCTAATTGTCCGTTATTTAATTCGCAAACCACAATTTTTTTGAATTTTTTAAAGACTTCTTCAGTGTTTTTTGGGAAAGGATTAATATAATTAAAATGAGCATGTCCCACTTTTACACCTTCGCCAGCTAGTTTTTTAGAAGCAGTATGTAACGAACCAAAAGTTCCACCCCAACCAACTACTAATAAATCACCTTCTTCATTAAAATCTGCTTTTAAATTAGGAATACTGTCTTGTACACGTTGCACTTTTTCAGCTCTAATTTTAGTCATATACTCGTGATTTTCTGGAATATAAGACACGTTACCAGTAGTTTTATCTTTTTCTAAACCACCAACCCTGTGTTCAAAGCCTTTTGTACCAGGAATTGCCCATTCTCTAGCTAAAGTTTTTTCATCTCTATCATACACATTCCAATCTTCTGGATTTCTATCCGTCATTTGTTTATGTGTAATTGTTGGCATATCTTTAATGGATTTAATTCTCCAAGGTTCAGACCCATTAGCTATATAACCATCGGTTAATAATAAAACAGGTGTCATGTGTTCTAGAGTTAATTTGGCAGCTTCATAAGCCCAATCAAAACAATCTGCAGGAGTACTAGCTGCAATGACAATTAACGGACTTTCACCATTTCTACCATATAAAGCTTGTAATAAATCTGATTGTTCTGTTTTTGTAGGTAAACCAGTAGAAGGACCACCACGTTGTACATTAACAATAACTAACGGTAATTCTAAAATCATA
>Ga0256840_1001167_pt1 | contig 25147 bp, 26 predicted proteins | sample 355202metaG_FD_185969 | JGI IMG/M metagenome (GOLD analysis project Ga0256840, IMG submission 185969) | Hydrothermal vent microbial communities from Mid Atlantic Ridge, Atlantic Ocean - 355-202 | ecosystem: Environmental > Aquatic > Marine > Hydrothermal vents | place: Atlantic Ocean: Mid...
TACCTAAAAATGCGACCTCGTTTATCCCCTCATCTACCAAATTTTCTCTTGAGGAGCTGGATTTTATAAAATTGGCTTCAACTATCTCAACCACTATTTTTTGACTTTAAATATAAATTTAACCGGTTTATCCGAGCTACTAGATACATCATATTTGCCGTTTAACTGATCTATCTTTATATCATCTCCATATACTTTTTTGCCACTATCACTCTCCTGCAAGAAGGCATTGCCTATAAATCTATAAAATTTTTTAACCGGATCATAAATTATCTTATCGGCCTTGCCTTTGTAATGTTTTTTATTTAAAGTAAGCTTAAATGTTGCATGTCCAAATGCGGTATATTTTAAAGGATTTTTCTTTTTATCGAAATTTATCGTTAAATTTTCCGCAGTTATAACATCGTCACCCTTTACAACTTTGACATTGCCGTTAAATTTGCTTACAAGTTTCATCTCATCTGCTTCAAAATGTTTTGCTGTTACTTCAACATTTTGCTCTTTGGCTTGCAAAAAATTGATAACAAGCAGTAAAATTATAAAATATCTCATCAATCATTCTCCATATTTATATCAGCGATAATATTTTGCGCCAAAAATCTTTTTCGCTTTTTATAGTAGATAAAAGAACTCCCTTTCAATCTACTTTTTTTATAGGTGGAAATAAAATCTTTATCGGATGAAAGTATATCTTTTTTTAGATTATAAACTACTGTATCGCTTTTTAATGTCCTATTGTCACTACTTTTAAAAAAGACATTACCTTTTAGTGTCAATATATCATCTTTTAAAGTTGCTCTTTTGGCACTTAAGTTATCTATTCTGCCCTGCTCTTTTTTGTTACCTACCACACCAAATAACTCATATCTGTCTTTATACTTTTTCGCTATTTTTGAGTGAAGGAAGCTGTTGATGCCATCATATGTTATATCGTATATATCACTATCTCTTAACTCCATTAGAGGCACTTTCTTTAGATCAACAAATATACTAAGAGTCTTTGACTTTTGGTAAAAAAGAAAGATCGAAGAGAAAATAAAAAAAACAAAAAATAGCGAAAAAACCCTTACACCCAAAGCTTTATAAACCTCTCTTTTAGATCAAATTTTTCAAAAAGAAACTCAAGCATCTCTCTTACAACTCCATCGCCACCACTCTTTTTGAGAACTACTTTAGCAGCCTCTTTTGCGTATATAGTCGCATCATTTGGCGCAAAAGAGAAGGCTACTTTTTTTAGTATGGCTACATCGTTTATATCATCGCCTATGTAGGCTATCTCACTATAGCCAATCCCCTCTTTTTTTGCTATCTCATCAAGTTTTTCAAGTTTATTTTTAACTCCTTGAAAGAGATAATTAACACCCAACTCTTTGACTCTGTTTTCTACTATTTTAGATCTTCTACCGGTGATTATGGCTGTTTTGATGCCAAGCTTTTTTAGAGAGACTATACCAAGTCCATCTTTTACATTAAATGCTTTTGTTTCCACCCCGTTTTCATCATATACTATAGAGCCGTTGCTCATACAACCGTCAACATCAAAAGCTATAAGTTTTACCATTACAAGATACCTTTTGTGCTTGGCACTTTAGCTCTACTGTTGGTTTGTAGTGCTCTTCTTAAAGTTACGGCAAACGCTTTAAATGCGGCCTCTATGATATGGTGTTTATTTGAGCCTCTTTCTAAAATGATATGAGCATTGATACCGGCATTAAATACCATCGCTCTAAAAAACTCCTCCGTAAGCTCTGCATCAAACTCTCCCACTTTACCAAAAAGAGGTACATCAAAAACCAAAAAAGGTCTGTTTGAAAGGTCTATGGCACACTTTACGGCACTCTCATCCATAACTATAGTACTATCAGCAAATCTCTCTACATTTTCTATAGGATATATTTCATCCCTCAAGGCTTTTCCAAGCACTATCCCAACATCTTCCACGCTATGATGAAAATCGACATGGGTATCGCCTTTGCAGGTTAGATTTAAGTCCACGAGAGAATGTTTGGTAAAAGATTCAAGCATATGATCAAAAAAACCAATGCCGGTCTTTATATCATATTTACCGGTTCCATTAACCTCAAGTTTTAACTCTATCTTTGTCTCTTTAGTCTCTCTTTTTATCTCAACCATTCTAACTCCTAAATCCTATTTTCTAACCACAAAAGCACCTCTAAAATGCCCCTCTTTTATAAAATCTCTTGCTTCATTTTCACTTCCAAATCCACTTAACCAAACTCTATAGATAGGAAAGTTGTTGTAAACTCCCTTAACTATCACAGTATGATATCTCCCGCTATAGTTATTGTATCTATTCTTATATATCTCGGCACCACTTTTTCTCCTAAATGAGCCGATTTGCACTGAGAAATTATCAATCCTAACACTCTCTTTTTTATTTACTGCAGTAGTTATTTTACCATTAAATCCAAGAACTTCAAGCCTAACAGGAGCTGTTCCGCTTGCAACTATGCCTAGCTTGTTAGCTGCTGCATAAGAGAGGTCTATGATCCTGTTTTTAACAAAGGGTCCTCTGTCATTTATCCTAACAATTGCACTTTTTCCATTTAAAAGATTGGTTACTTTTACTATCGTGTTCATTGGCAAAGTTTTATGCGCGGCGGTCATCGCATACATATCATACCACTCTCCGTTTGATGTTTTCTTGCCATGAAAATTGGGACCATACCAGCTAGCTATACCTCTATATGTTGAACCGGTGCTAACAACCGTAGGATAGTAGGTTCTTCCTCCAACACTATAAGGTCTCATAGTAGCTCTTTGGACACTAGCAGAGTTGTTTACCTTGTGAGTTTTTAGAGGCTTATAGTAGTGATAGTTATAACCTCCAAAATAGCTCCTCGAAGAACAACCGACAAAAAGTAAAACTAAAAATATTGAAAATATAACTGCTCTAGTTTGGTATAACAATTTTTACTCCGGGTTTTATGAAAGATGATTTCATATTATTTGCATCCATAATCTTTTTAACTTTTACTCTAAACTTTTTAGAGATTAAAGATAGAGTATCACCCTTTTTTATAGTGTATTTAGCAAATCTTGGACCGGTTGACGGTATGATAAGCTTTTTACCAAGCTTTAAAGAGTTGCTTTTTAGATGGTTAAAATCCTTTATTATTTTATAAGGTATACCAAATCTTTTACCTATTTTATAAAGACTATCTCCTTTTTTTATGATATAGACATAAAATTTTCTACTATTTTTTACAGGTTTGTAATTTTGTTGAAAAAAAGAGTATCTATCATAGGGTATATATATGGTATATTTTTTATTTTGAGGAGGGGTAAAATAGTATCTTAGCTGAGGGTTATACTCTTTTAAAACTTTTACGGATATCCTTGCACTTTCAGCTATGCTACTCAGTGGCGTTCCACCTTTAACTTCAACAGTAGCCAGCGAGAATGTACTACCTCTGTTCATCAAGTGATCAAGCCCGTTTTGCGCGAGAAAATCTTCATCATTGGCTAAATTAGCCATCATTACTATCTTTCTTACATAGAGTCTACTCTCTTTTGAAATATACTTCTTTTTACTATCTAGTAAAATATTTAGCTTATCACTTTTTGCTTTTTTTATAGCTCTACTAAGCCTTCCTTCACCACAATTGTATGCCAAGGCTGCCAAGTACCACTTTCCAAATCTATCATGTAGTAACTTTAGGTATCTGATGGCAACTTTTGTTGATTTGATAGGATCTCTTCTTTCATCTATATATCTATCTACTCTTAAACCCAAGAGTTTCGCAGTTCTAGGCATAAACTGCCATAGACCTACTGCTTTAGATTTTGACCTGGCTTTTGCTGAAAAGTTTGACTCCACCATTGCCATATACAAAAATGCTTTTGGTATACCGGCATCAGCTATCATTTTTCTTATTATCGGTATAAAAGTGTGTCCATCTTCCAAAACTTTTATAAAATGCTTTTTTCTGTATCGATCTAAGTTATCTTTCATAGATATAAAGACCGGGTCTTTCAAAAAAGAGAGATCAATATCCAAACTTTTTAAAACTCTTATCTCTTTTGCATAATCATCATTTATCGTTAAAAATCCCCAAGAAAATTGGTAGATTAAAAATAGCGAAATTAAAACTTTAAACATTTATTTTCCTGCTTTTTTGGTTTGTATAAAGACATATTTTACCCTAAAAACTCTTTAAAAACTCTTTTTGCATTGTCTGTGGTTATTTTACAGACCTCATCATAGCTTAAGTTGAGTAGCTCGGACATCTTTTTTGCCACTAATGTTGTATAAAATGGCTCATTTCTTTCTCCCCTGTGAGGATGTGGGGTAAGGTATGGTGCGTCAGTTTCTAAAACTATCCTATCAAGTGGAATTTTTGGTAAAACTTCTACAAGTTTTTTGGCATTTTTAAAGGTTAAAACTCCCCCTATACCAAAATAAAAACCATTTTCAACCAATCCGAGAAGCATTTCGCTTGCATTAAAGCAGTGCAGTATCCCTTGCTGCTCAAAACCACCATAGCTTTTTAAAATATCAAAGCTATCTTTGCTTGCTTCTCTTATATGAACAATAAGTGGCTTTTTAAACTCAAAAGATAACTCTATCTGCTTTTTAAATATCTCCTTTTGTTTTCTCTTAACTTCCTCTTTTTCAGCCTCATCTTCAGGAAGCCTAAAATAATCAAGTCCACACTCCCCTACGGCTATGCATCTGCTTCTCTTTAGATGCTCTCTTAAAATATCTTCATCATATCCATCAAGATTGTAAGGATGAACTCCTGCGGCATAGAAAACATCTTCATATCTATAAGCTATCTCTTTTGCTCTATCCAAATCCTCTATATCAGCCCCGGGTATAACAAAACCTCTAACCCCATTCTCCCTAGCTTTCTTGATAACCTCATCCAAATCATCAATATACCTCTTATCATCCAAATGACAATGCGTATCAATTATCAAAACATCTCCTCTCATAATTTTCAACTCTCAACTCTCAACTCTCAATTCTCAATTCTCATAAAGGCTCTTCGCAAAATCGACAGCCTTTTGATGTATCTTCTCTCCGCTTATCATTCTTGCCAACTCTTTTATCTTCTCATCTTTGGTTTTTAACTCTTTTACTTTTGATGTTTCACCCTCTTTGTAAACCAAAAAGTGCATATCTGCTTTGGAAGTTAGTTGCGGTTGATGAGATATGGCAAATATTTGGTAATTTTTTGCTAATTTAGTTAAAACATTTGCTATACTCATGGACTCTTTCCCGCTTAAGTTGGCATCCACTTCATCAAGTATCAAAATACCACCCTTTTGTTGGCTTGCTATATCACTGTATGAGCTAAGAAAAGCGAGTCTTACTCTGTTAAACTCTCCACTGCTTATCTTCTCAAGTTTAACCCCCCAAAGCTCTATATCTACTTCATCCAAACCATCCGTGCCTAACTCTTTTTGTTTTAATCCCAGAGATATATCTTTTAGATAAAGTTTGCCAAGATACTCGTTTATGCGCCTGTTTAACTCTTTTAGAGCTTTTTCTCTTTTTTGTGAAATCTGTTTTGCTTTTAGTTGGCATCTCTCTTCTAACTCTTTTATATCTTTAACCAACTTCTCTTTTTCAAAAGATAAGGAGTTATAGTGTTCTAACTCCTCTTTTCTTTTTTCAAGATGCGATAATGCATCTTTTATAGAGCCATATCTTTGTATAAGTGAAGATAACTTCTCTATCCTGTCAAGTACCTCTTCTATATCAACTTCATCGAGTTCATCCATTCTCTCTTTGGCATTTTCAAAGTAAACTCTCAACTCATTTAAACTCTCATCAAAAAAGGTGCTCTCTACCTCAAGTAGCTCTAACGCCTCTTGAACAAAATGCTCAACCTCAAAAACAGCCTCTGCTCTGTTTATAGACTCTAAAATCTTCTCTTTTTTTGAAAGCGCCCTCTTTATCTCCAAAAGCTCCTCATACTCTCCCTCTTTTGGAGCAACAGACTCTATCTTTTCTATCTCAAAAAGTGCAAACTCTTTTAACTCCTCCACCCTGCTCTCTTCATCTTCTATCTTATTTAGCTCTCTTTTTAACTTTTGTAGCTTTAAAAAATCTTCCCTAAAATCACTCAAAAATTGACTATAACTATCATCACTTTTTAAAATCAAGCTATCCAAAACTTCTAAAATGATACTGTTTTCAAACTCTTTATACTCTCTTAACGAGAGGTAATCTATAAAATTTTTTGATATCTCTTTGACACTTTTTTTGGAGAGTTGAGATCCGTTTACAAAATATCTCGCACTCTTTGTTTTAACAAATCTAAAAACATTTATCTCTTCATTTTCTATGCCAAATTTTTCTGCTTCAAGAGTATTGTCTAGCGACACTTCAGCCAAAGAGGCGTCTATATCTTTTAGCGCAAAAACCCCAAGTAGGGCATTTAATAGAATAGATTTTCCAACTCCGCTAGCACCGCTAAAAAGTATAAGTCCGTTTTTAAACTCCAGATCTACTTCATCAAAACTGATATAATCTTTTAGATAAAACCGCTCTATCATGCATCACCCCATTTAAGCTTCTCTCTTAAAACGCTAAAGTAGTTCCTCTCGAGCCTGTGTATCAGCTTTACGCTATTTTTTGCCATTTTTACCTCTATACTATCATACTCACTTATATTGTAAAACTCCTGCCCATCAAGCGATATGAGAACTTCATCGTCACTTTTTATCATTACTTTAAAGTTAGCAGGAAGTATCAATGGTCTTTGAGTAAGTGAGTGAGAACAAAGAGGAGTAAGTATCAAAGCCTCAGTCAATGGAAATACAACAGGACCTCCGCTAGAGAGATTATAGGCAGTTGATCCCGTTGGGGTTGAAACTATAAGCCCATCTCCATAGTAGTTGTTAAACAAAGTTCCGTCTATATAAGCTTTTAGATCCACCATTCCCGAAACCATGGGTCTTGAAAATACCACATCATTAAAGGCTATGGCTCTTTTTTCTTCAGAGTTTTTACGGTTGAAAATAACCTCCAAAACCATTCTTTCATCTATTCTATACTCACCAATAAACAGTTTATCTAAAAAAGAGTCTGCTTCACAAACATCCACATCAACCAAAAAACCTAGCTTGCCTACATTTATGCCTAGTATCGGCTTATTATAAATATAGCTTCTCCTGCTAACAGATATAAGCGTCCCATCTCCTCCTAAACTGATAATGATATCACTAATTTTACATAATTTTTCAAAATTGATACCTTTTTCGTCAAATAGAGCCGCACTACTCTCATCTAGAACCATTTCCACATTAAACCGTTTTAACTTCTTTTTAATCAACAGATAATGTTCATATAAGTTTTTGGAATTAGGCCTTACTATAAGCCCCATCGTTTTTATTTTATTAAGTTTTATATTGTTTTTTTTAATTTGCAACGGTTTATGCCTTTTATAGTTATAACTTATCAGTTTAAAGTATTATCGTATTTTAACATATTTTTATTTACAAAGCGCAACAGCTCTATATTTAAATTATATTTTAAACAATTATTGGATATAATCACCAATTATTTTTATCAAGGAAAGAGATTTGAGAACTCATTACAATACTGAAGTAACGGAAAATGATATAGGCAAAGAGGTAAAACTTTGTGGTTGGGTAAACTCCAGAAGAGACCATGGCGGTGTTATCTTTATAGATTTAAGAGATAAAACAGGTCTTATCCAGCTTGTTTGTGACCCGGCTGATAATGAGGAGGCTTGGAAGATAGCTGATGGTATCAGGGATGAATTTGTCCTGATAGCAAGTGGAAAAGTAAGACCAAGAGGCGAGGGTTTAAACAATCCAAACCTAAAAACAGGAACCATAGAGGTTGTAGTTGACAAGATAACTATAGAGAACAGGTCCTTACCTATGCCTTTTGACTTAGGCGATGAGAGAGTCAATGAAGAGATAAAACTAAAGTATAGGTATCTTGAACTTAGGACCAAAAAGAGTATAGAGATATTTAAACTAAGAAGCAAAGCGGCGATCGCAGCTAGAAATGCTCTGGACGAGCTTGGTTTTTTAGAGGTTGAAACTCCGATACTTACCAAATCAACTCCTGAAGGTGCGAGAGATTATCTAGTGCCAAGCAGAGTTCACAATGGAGAATTTTACGCACTTCCTCAATCTCCGCAACTTTTTAAACAGCTTTTAATGGTGGGTGGATTTGACAAATACTTTCAGATAGCAAAATGTTTTAGAGATGAAGATTTAAGAGCTGACAGACAGCCTGAATTTACTCAGATAGATGTGGAGATGAGCTTTTGCACACAAGAGGATGTCATAAAAGTAGCAGAGCATCTTTTGCAAAATGTTTTTAAAGCTTGCGGAGTAGATATACCAAAAAGTTTTGAGAGGATTAGCTACAATGAAGCTATGGAGAAGTATGGTAGCGATAAGCCGGATCTAAGATATGATTTAAGTATGGTAGATGTGGTAGATATCTTTGCAAGAAGCACCAATGAGATATTTTCATCTATTGCAAAAGATAGAGCCCACAACCGCATAAAAGCTCTAAAAGTTCCAAATGGTGATAACATCTTCTCAAAAAGACAGATGAAAGGCTTTGAGGAGTATGTTAGAAAATTTGGTGCTAAAGGTCTTGGCTACTTTCAGATGAAAGAGGATGGCTTAAAAGGACCGCTTACTAAATTTTTTAGTGAAGATGACCTAAATGAGATCATAAAAGTATGCGATATAAAAGTGGGTGATGTTGTATTTTTTGGTGCCGGAGATAAAAAGGTAGTGCTTGATTATATGGGAAGATTTAGGATATATTTAGCTGAACTTATGGGTATAATCCCTGAAGATGAGTATAGATTTGTATGGGTGGTTGATTTTCCTATGTTTGAGATAGAAGATGGCAAGATAAAAGCTCTTCATCACCCTTTTACTATGCCAAAAGATTTAAACAAAGAAAATATAGAAGAGATAAGCTCCATAGCCTATGATATAGTTCTAAACGGAGTGGAACTTGGCGGAGGAAGTATCCGTATCCATAAAGAGGAGATACAAAATGAGATATTTAAACTTCTTGGTATAAGCAAAGAGGAGGCAGATGAAAAATTTGGTTTCTTGCTTGAGGCTCTGAAGTTTGGAGCACCTCCTCATGGTGGTTTTGCCATAGGTTTTGATAGACTTATCATGCTTTTAACAAAGAGCGAGAGCATCAGAGATGTTATAGCATTTCCAAAAACTCAAAAAGCCCAATGTCTCTTAACTTCCGCTCCAAGCAAAGTGGATGAGACTCAGCTAAAAGAGCTTGGCATAAGAGTTAGAAAAAATTTACAAGAGGGAATACAATGAAAAAACTATTTTTAATCATCGGAGCTCCGGGGTCAGGCAAGACAACTGACGCCGAGATAATAGCAAAATACAACGGTAACTCTATAGTCCACTATTCGACAGGTGATCTTTTAAGAGCTGAGATAGCAAGTGGAAGTGAGCTTGGAAAAACTATAGAGAGCTTTACTTCAAAAGGCAATCTAGTCCCTTTAAATATTGTCATAGACACCATAATAAGTGCTATAAAAAGTGCGGATAAAGATGTTATCCTGATCGATGGCTTCCCAAGAAGCGTTGAGCAGATGGAAGCACTTGATAAGATACTAAAAGGCGAAAAAGATATAGAGTTAGTTTCGGTTATAGAAGTAGAAGTGTCTGAAGATGTTGCTAAAGATAGAGTTTTAGGTAGAGCAAGAGGTGCAGATGACAATGAAGAGGTTTTTTACAACAGGATGAAAGTTTACACTGAACCTTTAAAAGATATACAGGATTTTTACACCCAAAAAGGGATCTTAAAAAAGATAAATGGTGAGAGAACTATAGAAGAGATAGTTGGCGATATGGAAAGTTTTATAAAAAGTAAGATATAAAAATGGCTGTTAGCAATCCCTCTTTTTATACTGTTATCATTGGCACAGAGCTGTTTAACGGTAGAAGAAAAGATAAACATTTTGAGTTTGTAAACAGTGAACTTTTAAAAAGAGGATGGGAGCAGAAAGCCAACTTTGTTATAAAAGATGACCCCTCTTTTATGGAGGATGTTTACAAGCTTATAAAGAGCGATCCAAACTCCGTGATGTTTAGCTTTGGAGGGATTGGTGCAACGCCTGATGACTATACCAGAGAGGTTGCTGCTAAAGTTTTTAGCGAAGGTATTATAGAACAAAACAAAGATGCTTTAAAACTTATAGTCGATCAATTTGGCAAAGATGCTTATCCTCATAGAGTAAATATGGCAAACTTGCCAAAAGATGCCCTGCTCTTAAAAAATGTTATCAACCAAGTGCCGGGCTTTGGGGTAGAAGAGAGATTTTTCTTTGTGCCTGGATTTCCTGAGATGGCTTGGGAGATGGTTAAAGAGGCATTAGATAGATTTTATCCCAAAAATAGAAAAAAATACTCTTGTAATTTTATAGTAGAATCAAGTGAAAATGATCTTATCGACACTATGAGATCATTGCCAAGTGATCTTGAGTTTTCATCTTTGCCAAAATTTATAGGCAAGAAAAGAATAGTTGAGATATATATAGCCGATTATGACGAAGAAAAAGTTAAAAAGTGGTGTGACTTTTTTAAAAACGAAGTAAACAGAAAAAATCTTAAAATAAAGGAATGAAATGGATATATCAAAGATAAAAGCGGGAAACAATCCCGATAAAGTAAATGCTCTTATAGAGATACCGTATGGCTCAAATATAAAGTATGAGCTTGACAAGGAAAGCGGTGCGGTTTTGGTTGACAGGGTGCTATACTCAGCTATGTTTTACCCTGCAAACTATGGTTTTGTACCAAATACTTTAGCTGATGACGGAGACCCGATAGATATACTTGTTTTAAATGAATACCCTATCCAGGCAGGAGCCGTTATAAAGTGTAGACTGATCGGTGTTCTTATCATGGAGGATGAAGCAGGAATGGATGAAAAACTTTTGGCGGTTCCTATTTCAAAGATAGACCCAAGATATGATGATATAAAAAGCTGGGAAGACCTTCCTAAAGCTACGCTAAACAAGATAAAAAATTTCTTTGAAACTTATAAGATGCTTGAGCCAAACAAGTGGGTAAAATTAAAAGATTTCAAAGGCATCGATGAGGCTACAAAGCTCCTTGAGAGTGCTATAAAAAATTATCACTAATTTATTAAGGTATGTTTTGGATGTGTAAAATCGGTTACAAAAAGGCGTCTAAATTTTAGGCGTCTTTATACTTCTCTCTTATCTCTAAAAACTGATCTATGTTATCCAAGAAAAGATCAACTAACTTAGGATCGAAATGCTTTCCTCGCTCATTTTTTATAAGTTTAAGTATTCTTTCAAGCCCCCATGCTTTTTTGTATGGTCTATTACTTCCTAAAGCATCAAAAACATCGGCCAAGGCTGTTATCCTACCAAAGATGTCTATCTCCTCTCCTCTTAGACCTCTTGGGTATCCACTACCATCCCACTTTTCGTGATGAGTATATGATACTATAGCCGCGGCCCTTAAGATAGGTCTCTTTGAATTTTTAAGTATCTCATACCCGATACTTGCATGCGTTTTCATTATCTCAAACTCTTCTTCAGTTAATTTGCCGGGTTTATTTAGTATGCTATCGGGGATACCGACTTTTCCAATATCATGCATTGGAGATGCGGCATAAAGCGTATTTATATCTTTTTCATCTAGTCCTGCTAATTTAGCTAAAACTCTTGAGTAATTAGCAACTCTTTTTACATGGTTTCCAGTCTCTTTACTTCTGCTCTCACCAATTTCACCCATTTTATAGATAATATCTTTTTGAGTATCTTCAAGCTCTTTGTGAATATTTACGATTTCAGTCACATCATACATCAAAAAGAGTTGCTCACTTACTGCGCCTCCCGGATCCACAAGAGGAAAAACTTTTGTATCGGTATAGTATGTTTTGCCATCTTTCGATACATTTTCAAAAAGCATTCGCAGAGTCTTTTTTTGAGCTAAAGCTTTTATTATCTTACCGCAGTCACCTCTTAAAACATGCTTTCTTGCTCTTATCTCACTACAATTTTTACCTATTAATTCCTCTTTTGAATAACCACTTAGTTTACAAAAATTATCATTGACATATATAATATCATTTTTAGTATCAGTCTTAAATATGGCAACAAATTCACTTATGGCTTTCTCGTATTGAGCTAAATATTTCAAGTTATTACTTGATACTTCCAAATTTTTTTCCAAAATCTTTCGATATTTTTCTCTTTGGGTTATATCTGTTCTAATGGCAATAAACTCTACGATATTGCCATTATAATCAACAATAGGCTTAATGGTGCTTTGCACATAATACTCTCCACCATTTTTTTTCAAATTTTTAATAATACCTTTCCAAGTTTTTTTATCTTTAATGGTTTCCCATAACTCTTTAAACTTTAATGATGGCATGTCTGGATGTCTGACTATATTGTGGGCTTTTCCTATAAGCTCATCCCTCGAGTAGCCTGAAATTTCACAAAATTTATCGTTTACATAGGTAATTATACCTTTTACATCTGTTTTGCTAACTATACTTCCCTCATCAACTGCTTCTTTATACTCTTGCAAAACAGCCTGTGAGCAGAGCAAATCAACTCTTTTTCTGTTAATTTCTACGCTCATATCAATCTTTAAAACCAACTCCTCAACATCAAAAGGTTTTTTTATAAAATTAAAAGCACCATATTTAAGGGCATTGCTTATATTTTCAGGATCATTACTGGCTGAAACAACTATAACAGGAATATTACAAATCCTGTCTATCTCTTTTATCCTTCTAAGAAGCTCTATGCCATGCATATCAGGAAGCTCCATATCCAGGAGGATAGTACTGATCTTGTTTTCATTTAAAATATTCAAAGCTTCTTTTGCATTATGGGCTATTAAGGTGCTATAATTTCTATTATCTAAAATTTTTTGTAACTGTTTTGACATAAGTTTTGAATCTTCGACAATGAGTATTGCATCATTTCTGTTTTTTTCTACTGTAGATATAGCTCTATTGATAAATTTTATAGAAGATGAAAAATCTCTATCCTTAACAATATAGTCAATAGCCCCTAATCTAAAAAGCGTAGATCTTATTTGGACATCTGTTTCTGCTGTTAGAACAATGACTTTTGCATTAGTTAAACTTCGCACATCCATAAGTAGCTCTTCTCCGAATGCATCGGGGAGATTAAGGTCAAGTATAATAAAGTCATAATCTTCTTGGGCTAATAATACCTGAGCAGATTCAAAGCTATTTGCACTATTGACATTGTAGTTGCTGTTCTTTGACAATAGAGCAACTACTCTCTTATTTATAAAATCGGAGTCCTCAATAACTAAAATATTATAATTTTTATCTTTTGGAACAATATACTCTTGTTTACAATCCACTAAAAACACCGCCAAATTTTTAGGTATTATAATATCTAATTATCTTTAAATAACTGCTTAAAATAGGGAAAATCCCTATTTTAAGCTGCTTATCTAAAGCTTTTTACAGCTTCAACCATGTTTTTTAGACTTGGTTTTACCTCTTCCCACTTTCTTGTTTTTAGTCCGCAGTCAGGATTTATCCATAATTGCTCTTTTGGAAGAACTTCCAAAAGTTTTTCTATCTGAGCTTTTATCTCATCAGTTGTTGGCACTCTTGGTGAGTGTATATCGTAAACTCCGGGTCCTATCTCTTTTTTATATCCTACTCTTTTGAAGACTTTTAATAGCCTGTTTCCACTTCTTGAAGTTTCTATGGTTATCACATCCGCATCCATATCTTCAATGGTTTGAATGATGTCATTAAAGTCACTGTAGCACATATGGGTATGTATCTGGGTTTTATCCCAAGCTACACTTGTTGATATCTTAAAACTCTCAACTGCCCACTTCTCATAGTATGCTCTATTCTCAGCTCTTAAAGGATACCCCTCTTTAAATGCCGCTTCATCAACCTGAACTATCTTTACACCAGCTTTTTGGAGATCATCTATCTCGTCAGCTATAGCTAATGCTATCTGTTTTGCCGTGACATCTTTTGGCTGATCATCTCTCACAAATGACCAGTTTAGTATCGTAACAGGTCCGGTTAGCATACCTTTCATAGGTTTTTTTGTCTTGCTTTGAGCATAAGTTATCCAATCAACACTCATAGCCTTTGGTCTGCTTACATTACCATATAGTAAAGGAGGTTTTACGCATCTGCTACCATAGCTTTGAACCCAACCATTTTTAGAAAATGCAAAACCATCAAGCATTTCACCAAAATACTCAACCATATCATTTCTCTCAGGCTCTCCATGAACCAAAACATCAAGTCCAACCTCCTCTTGAAAAGCAACGCAATCATCTATATATCTCTTGATGCCACTCTCATACTCATCTTTGCTTATATTACCCTGTTTAAAGTCTCTTCTTAACTTCCTAAGCTCAGGAGTTTGAGGAAATGAACCTATGGTAGTTGTTGGTAAAATTGGTAGATTTAAAGCCTCTTTTTGCTTTTTTATTCTTATTTCAAAAGGATTTTCTCTTGAAATTTTCTCTATCTTCGCTACTCTCTCTTTGACAGCTTGATTATGCAGAGCCTTTGATGTAGCTCTAAAGGTCAAAGCCCTTCTGTTTTTAGAGAGTAACTCTTTTTCATTGTTATCCAAACTCTCGCCAAAGTATAACTTTGATACTATCCTTAATTCATCAAGCTTTTCAAGAGCAAAACTAAGCCACTCTTTTATATTTTTATCAAGCTTATCTTCGTATCTCAAAGTGTATGGAACATGTAGCAAAGAGCAGGATGTCGAAGGGATAACTCTCTCTTTTGGCATATCAAGAGATTTTAAAAATTCTACTTTTTTGTCTATATCACTAACCCATACATTTCGCCCATCAATGATACCAGCTATTAGAATTTTATCGCTACTCTTTATATCTGCAACAACTTCTACATTTTTTTCACCGTAAACAAAATCAACTCCTATAGCCCAGATGCCGGTATAAACCAAAACCTTTACAGCCTCTTTGGAGTGTTCAAAGTATGTAACTACCGCGATTTTTACACTAGTTGATATCTTTGATAGTCTCTCATAAGCTATCTTTAAAAGCGATAACTCTTTTTGGCTAACATCTTTGGCAAAAACAGGCTCATCAAACTGAACTACTATTTCATCGTCAAGTTTTGATATTTCACTGACCAACTCTTCGTAAATTTTCAATACTTTATCAAAAGCCTCAAAGCTATCTTCAAAATCAACAGCTCTTGAAAGCGCAAGATATGTTACGATACCTATAAGATTGATCTTTGTTTTAAAGCCGTTTTCTTTGGCTTCAAGATACTCATCTCTTACCTTTTTTATATTTAGTTTATACTCATCATCTTTTGATAACTCAGGCACTATATAGTGATAGTTGGTATTTAGCCACTTTGTCATAGACATAGCAACTGTATCCTTGCTGCCTCTAGCCATTGCAAAGTATAAAGCAGTCTCGTCATCTATACCTCTAAATCTTTTAGGGATCGCCCCTAGAGTTATGCTCATATCAAGCATATTATCATAAAGAGAGAAATCATTGCTGCTTATATATCCGACACCTGCATCTTTTTGATAGCCCCAGTGCCTCTTTTTTAACTCTTTGGAGATTTTTTCAACCTCGCCATATCCGCTTTTTCCACTCCAATAGGCTTCTAAAGCCTTCTTAAGTTCCCTCTGCTCTCCTATACGAGGAAAGCCGATAACCCAATTTTTTTGCATAGCAATATCCTTTGTAATATTTTAATATAAAAATGTATGTATGATTTTTGTTGTATTGCTATCTAACAGGAGGTGATATGCCGGTAACTCTAAAGCTATAATTGGCACAATTACAGTGAGGTTTTCCAAGGTTTTTTGTAAGTCTTAAAACAAGCGAGCATTTTCTTTTAAATATGCAGTTGCAATGCACAGGATTTTTAACATTTAACAATGAAAAGATAGCATGCACTACTCTTTTTAAAATCACTAAAAAACCTTTCAAAAAATTAACTAATTATTATAGCAAATTTTTTGTCAAACACAAAATTTTGATTGACAAAACACAAGGAGTTAAAAGAACTTATGATAATCTTTTTTTAATATCTCTAGGATTACTTCTACAATCTAAAATAGCAAAGATATAGATATTATTTTCATCAAATTTATAATAAATTGCATATGGAAATCTTTTTGACAAAAGTCTGAAATATCCGTTTATTTTTCTATGTATTCCACAGTAGAGATGAAGTGATTTTATATCGGATATTATGGAGTTATAGAAATAGTCACCAAGTCCAAAAAGTTAAGATTCATAAAATTTTACTCCTTTAAAAAGGTCATCTTTAGCCTCTTTTTCAAGAACTATATTCATTTTAAATTCAAATACTCAATCTCAACTTCATTCAAACTAAAAAATTTACTATCACCCTCTTTATACTTTTTTTCTCTAGTTTTCAATATGCTCAAATGCCATTTGGGAGACAATCTATCATCATAAGCATCTTTACTTATATCATCCCATAGCTCTTCCATAGCAATAAACTTTTCACTTCTATTTAATTTTTTCAAATTAAGTATCGCCATATTGAAACCTTTGTATCAGTCTATTTTATTATACCTACAATTTAAATTTTTGTCAATTTTTGTGCAAAAGCTCCTCTAGTAGAACTGTGGCGTATGAGCCTTTTGGTAGAAAAAAAGAGAACTCAAACCAAGCTTCTTCTTTTTTGTATCTTTTTTCTAAAACTTCAGGGAAAATCCACGCAAATCTTCTTGAACCGTTCATCTTCTCTATAAACTCTTCACACTCACTGACAAACTCTTTTTCTATCTCACCGGCTTCATTAGTGGCTCTTTTTGCTTTGTGTCCGGGTAAAAATCCGGTAAGCGTCACCTCTTTGGCTTCAAATCTTTTAGCCTCCTCTTTTATATCAAGGCATTCAAAGGCTTTACCGTGGGGGTAATGATGAAGTATATCTCCCGGAAGAAGTTTTAAAAACTTCTCTTGAGATTTTATCTCCTTTAAAAGCTCCTTGGAGTATATAAAAAGTTCACCAAGCTCCTTTAATTCAAAAGAGTTAAAAAGTTTACTCATCTCTACTCGTTTTGAGAGCCAAAGATTGAAGATATGACTTTGATAGGCGCTGATAAAGAAGTCTCTTTTTTTTCTGCTTCTTATATATTTTTTACCTAAAAGTATCTCTTTTCCTATATTATAATTATCTTTATCTCTACCAAATCTCTGATAACCAAAGTAGTTTGGCATACCTTCACTGTTGATGACATCCAACACATTTTCCAATTTTTGAGCTTGAACGGGAGTAACTTTTTTTAACCTTATAAAAAAGTTGTTGCCTTTTAAATGGCCGATTTTTATCTTATTTGAGTGGTAAAATTTCTCTATGATTTTAAAATTTTCATCTTTTATATCATCAAAAAGTGACTCATGCTTCTTATGTATAGAGATATACTGCGTTGTCAAACCATCTTTATCTTTTAAACCTGCATATCCGAACTCTCTTACTTTGACGCCTGTTATCTCACTTAGTTTTTGCAGCAGATCCCAAGTAGTCATATCTTTTTTTCTAACTTTTAAGACAAGATGCTCACCTTCGCCACTAAAAGGATATAAAGGAACTTCGTCTACCACAAAATCTCTGCTACTTTTATTGAATACTACATCGATTGGAGAATGAGAGGTATAGTAAAGCTTTTGCATATCTACAGCGCTTTTTCGAAGCTTTTAATATCTTTAAAATACTCTACTTTTTTGACGACAAAATTATCAAGTGTGATGAGCAGTATCTCATCGGCTTTTTTATCATTTTTAAACTCTTTGGAATTTTTATCGTCAAAGATAAGCCAGATAGGATACTTATGTTTTTGAAGATCAGACTTTGCAAAAAGCTTGTAGATGATCGAAGGCATCCCTGAAACATCCGCAACAAAAACATAATGGTGCTTTTTTAGATAATCAATAGGTAAAGAGTTAAAGTAATTTCTAACTTCATGACCAGATTTTTTAGCAGCAACAAATATGATCTTTTTAACATCTTTTGTCAGAGTGTGAGGTTTGTCAAACTGATCATTTAGAGTAAATGGCTTTAACTCTTTTCCGACTACGACGCTATCGGCTTTTTTATCCACTCCACTACCAAAACATCCGCTAAGTACAACAACAAAAAACATCATAAAAAGAAGTGATAATTTTTTCACATTTTCTCCTAAAGTATAAAATTAGAGCCGCATTATACTACAAAACTCCAAGCAATGGAAGCAAAGCCCAAGACAAATATCCAAAAAGCGGAAATATAGCTGTTTTTAACTCCTCCAAAGTAGAGAGCATAGATAGCTTTTATCAAGTTGTTGCTACCGGCAGCTATTAGTATGGCATTTACCAGCTCATTTTGAGTGACTGCATATTTTCCGGTCAATATAGAGAGTATAAAAGGGTCTATATCGGTAAGTCCTACTACAAAAGAGAACATCTCAAGACCATTAGAGCCATATTTGGTGGTTATGAAATGTGTAAGCATTATCATGGCAACAAATAAAAAGGCAAACAAAAAAGCAGTTCCAAGCTCCAGAGGATTTTTATCGACAAAATCACTTTGGACACTCTTTTTTTCACCTTTTTTGAGGTAGATTAGCGATATACCAAACCCTACCGCACAAAGGAGTATAAAAGGTATAGATATGGATTTGGCAATTGAAGGGTTAAATATAAAAGCAACAACTATAAGTCTTATAAACATTACCGAAGTTGATGCTATGATGGCAGCATTTGCCGTATTATTTTTTCCCATCTGTTTTAATTTTCTTGAAAGCACAACTGTTGTAGCAGTTGAAGAGTAAGTTCCTCCTATGATGCCTGTTAAAAAAAGTCCTTTTGAAGGCATTAGATACTTCTCCACCAAATATCCGCCGTAACTTATAGCCGATATAACAACAACGGCAAGCCAGATCTTAAATGGTGAAAGGGGGATAAAAGGTATGATATTTGTTTTAGGCAGAAGTGGAAGTACAACAGCACTCAAAAGAACCATTTTACCAAGAGTCTCAAACTCATAGGTGTTGATTTGCAGGCTAAACTTATATATAATATTTTTAGAATTTAGTATAAAAACAATAAAAACGAAGATTAGTGCCCCAAACCATAAGGGATAAATGGTTAAAATAGCACCCATTGAGTAGATAATAAGCATAACAAGATAAAGCAGTATACTAAATTTTTTATCTTTCACTTTTTCCATATAAAATATAGAGTAAAGTATGCTCAATCCCACCAAACCGGCTATAAAAACCGATAGATGTATAGGTTCAATCTTATAAAAAATAAAACCGACTATGCCGATAAAAGAGAAAGTTCTTGTTGTCCCAAAAAACTCTTTTTCACTGTTTTTGCCAAACTGTATCCTATATGCTTTTATCTCTAAGCCTATCAAAAAGCTAAAAGAGACGGTTAGGATAAATTCAACAAGAGTATGATTTACAATCATTTTGCTATCATGCCCTCTTTGTAGCAGATAGGGTCAAATTTACAGACAATATTCTCATCAAATTCCAATAAACTATCTTTTTTACCTTTATAATCAACTGAAGATAAAAAATGTTTTATAGTGTTTATTCTAGCAACTTTTTTATCGTTTGAATGAACAACAAACCAAGGTGCAAAAGTAAACGATGTCTTCTCAAACATCTTATCTCTAGCTTTAGAATAATCATCCCAAAATTTCTGGGCTTGCAAGTCTATAGGGCTTAGTTTCCACTGTTTAAGAGGATCTTTTTTTCTAGCTTCAAGCCTCTTTTTTTGTTCATCTTTATCTATATCAAGATAATATTTTATGAAAATCATCCCTGAGTGGACCAACAGCTTTTCAAAACTTTCAACCTCTTCCATAAACTCGTTATACTCTCTTTTTGTGCAAAAACCCATCACTCTCTCTACGCCGGCGCGATTGTACCAGCTTCTGTTAAAAAAGAGTATCTCCCCTTTTTTGGGAAGATAGGGAACATATCTTTGAAAATACCAAGATCTAAGGTCATCGCTATCCGGCTTTCCAAGGGCAACTACTCTTGCTTCTCTAGGACTTAAATGCTCTCTAAATCTTTTTATAGTTCCATCTTTTCCAGCAGCATCCCTGCCTTCAAAGATAACACATACTCTTAAACCCTTTTTGATGATCTCTTTTTGAAATTTTACCAGCTCAACTTGTAAGTCATATAACTCTTTTTTATACTCTTTTTTTCGCATATTATAAAAGTCCTATCTCCTCTAAAATAGGAGCAAACTCTTTTGTGATCTTTAGTAGCTCTTCTCCTAAAATACCTTCAGCCTTATCCTCTATATACCACTCTTTTACTTTGCTAAGAGCCTGTTCTTTGTGCTCATCTTTTATATCCTTGTTGTTTGATATAGCATCTTTTAACCTATCTAATTTTTTTATTTTATCGCTCATGTTCCTTGCTCCTTCTATATTTTTTGACATTTTAGCATAATCTTGGTTATTTATCACATAAAGTTACAAAATACACCAAAAAGAAATATGTCAAAAAAGAATATTTTAAAATTTTATAATTTTCTTGATATTGTTAAAAAAATGTGCTAAAATCATTCGATAAAGTCTAAAAAAGGAGAAAACATGTCAGACAAAATCTATAGAGTCAACATGAAAGATCTTAGCTATAAGATCGAAGATGTTCCGGAGGAGTGGAAAGGGTTAGGGGGTAGAGGGCTGACTTCTACTATAGTCGCAACCGAGGTAGATCCCGAGTGTCATCCATTAGGGCCAAATAACAAACTTGTATTTGCTCCCGGACTCCTATCTGGAACCATAGCGGCAAACTCAGGTAGAAACTCATGTGGAGCAAAGAGTCCGTTAACAGGTGGTATAAAAGAGAGTAATGTCGGCGGAACAAGCGCAGGAATTTTTGCAAAGCTTGGTATAAAGGCTCTTATCATAGAAGGCATCCCTGAAGATGACTCAACTTTTTATCATATACATATAACAAAAGAGCATATCGAGATACATCCGATACCTGAACTTATAGGAAAAGGCAACTATGAAGTTGTTGATTATATGATGGATAAATACAACAAAAAAGTTGCTATTATGAGCATAGGTAGACCGGGTGAAATGAAGATGCTTATTTCAAATATCTCCGTAAAAGATCCTCAAGGTAAACTAAGAAGCCATGGAAGAGGCGGTATGGGTGCCGTTATGGGTTCAAAGAAGATCAAAGTTATCACTGTTGATGCTGAAAAATATAAAGAGGCTCACATAGCAGATCCTGAAAAATTCAAAGAAGCCAATAAAGTCTTTACAAAGGCTTTAAAAGAGAATCCTATAAGCGGTGAAGGCTTACCTGCATTTGGAACAAATGTCTTGGTAAATATCATAAATGAAGCAGGTGGTTTACCGACAAGAAACTTCAAATATGGTAATTTTGACCATGCCGAGGATATCTGCGGTGAAACAATGGCGGAAAATATAAAAGAGAGAGGCGGCAAAACCACTCACGGTTGTCATGCGGGATGCGTCATACAATGTTCACAAGTTTATCCTGACAAAGAGGGTAAATACCTAACATCCGGTTTTGAGTATGAGATGATATGGGCATTTGGAGCAAACCTTGGTATAACTGATCTTGATCTTATAGCTAAAATTGATCATCTGATGGATGATATGGGTGTTGATGCTATCGAGACGGGAGTTACCCTATCTTTAGCCACAGAGACTGATCTTATAGAGTATGGCGACGGAGAGAGAGCTTACGAGATACTCAAATATGAAGTAAACAGAGGTACACCAACAGGTAGGATCGTAGGTAGCGGTGCAGGCAATCTTGGTAAGTTATACGGACTTGTTAGAGTTCCGGTTGTTAAAAATCAAGGAATACCTGCTTATGAGCCAAGAGCCATCAAAGGTCAAGGTGTAACCTACGCTACAACTCCAATGGGAGCAGATCACACTTCAGGATATGCAGTCGCTACCAATATCCTAAATAGCGGTGGATATATAGATCCTCTCAAAAAAGAGGGACAATTGGAGCTTTCAAGAAACTTACAAATTGCTTCAGCTGCGGTTGACAGCACCGGTATGTGTATATTTGTGGCATTCCCTGCACTTGATGATCCAAAATGTCTGCCAGCACTGATTGATATGATAAATGCCAGATTTGGCATCAATCTAACTGCGGATGATGTTACAAGCCTTGGTGAAAACATCATAAAAATAGAGAGAGAATTTAACAAAAAAGCAGGCCTAACAAATGTAGATGACAGACTTCCTGAGTTTATGAAGTATGAAAAGCTTCCTCCTCACAATGTAGTATGGGATTTTACAGGTGAAGAGTTAGATAGTGTCTGGAGCTATTTGGATGAAAAATAGTATTGAGATAACTGTAAAACTCTTTGCGCAATATAGAGAGGAGAGGTTTAAGTCTCAAACAAGATCATATCCGGCTGGTATCACAGCCGGGGATATCATCAAGGATATTGGAATAGATGAAGATAAATTGGAAATAGGTGTCATCATGGTAAACGGCAGGCATGTCCAAAAAGATCACATATTAAAAGATAAAGACAGTATATCAATATTTCCAAAAATAGGCGGAGGGTGATAGAAGATGCAGATAGGTAGAAGTTCTATCCATTCACCTTCTGCTTAGTCTTTTACATCCTGTCTCTAACAAAATAGCTTCCTCTGTTTTTTGACACTTTCTTGTAACCTTCCGGCATAAATGCTATATCTGCATGTCCCAAAAAGAGCTTTCCATCTCTTTTTAATAATTTTCTCAATATCTCAAGTGTTTCTCTCTTTTTTTGTTCATTAAAATATATGAGCATATTTCTGCAAAAAATTATATCAAACTTGCCGTATGTAAAAAGTGAACTATCAAATATATTTTGCACTCTAAAGTCCGTTAATGTTTTTATCTCGTTAGTTATCCGGTATTTATCACCAATTTGTTCAAAGTATTTTATTTTTAAGTTATCAGGTAGATATGAAAGTGATCTTTTAGTATAGATGCCCTCTTTAGCTCTTTTTATACTTTCACTATTTATATCTATACCCACTATGTTTATATCTTGTGAACCTTTGCAATGCTCTTTTAGATATATTCCTATAGAGTATGCCTCTTCACCACTTGAGCTTGGCGCACATAAAATTTTAAAGTCTCTATTGTCATTTACTGTATCACAAAGCAGATCAAAGAGCGCAGACTCTCTGTAAAAGTATGTTTCGCCAACTGTTAGTAGATTGATAAAAGATTGTTTTAAATGGCTATCCATTTTTAATTTTTTTTCAAGTTCAATAAAGCTATATATGCTATTTTTAAGTGCAAATCTTTCAACTTTTTTGAGTGTTATATCTCTTTGTTTAGTATAATCAAGCCCAAATTCATCTCTTATATCATTAAGCAATATATCAGCATTGTTACCATCAAAAGAGTTGGTTTTTGCCACAGTAGGCTCTATGTTTGACTTATCCCTTCTTCTAAAAAATCGTAACAATCAAAAACCTCCTACAATCTTTTTTACTATCTCATCTAACGAGCAAACTCTGCAAGCTGCTCCTATTTCGACTGCAGTTCTAGGCATTCCGTAAACTATAGAGCTATTTTCATCTTGAGCTATAGTTAAAAACCACTCTTTTTAAGTTCTTTTAAACCCTCAGCGCCATTAGATCCTATACCACTTAAGAGATATGCCTCTATGTCAATATTTTCCAAAGAAGAGGCACTAAAAAAAAGTGTATCTATACAGGGATGATAGAAACTATCTTCCCCTATTGATTTTATATGCAACACTGAATTTTTCATAAACAATTTAGAAGTCTCACTAAGAACATAAACTAGACCGCTATCAACAGGTACATCACTATCTACAAAGATTACATTTTTTTCAGAATCCAAAATCCTATCTAATCTTTTAGCAAATGATTTTAATGGTAGTGTATCCATATGTTGAGCTATAACAAAAGAGAAATTAAAACTCTTTGGCAACTCTCTTATGATAGATTCGATAAGTCCAGGACCCCCTGTAGAGGCCCCTAGAAGTATAAGCTTTTTAGGATTTGAAAAGTTCAAGTGTATGTCTTAGTTCTTCTGTAAGTTTACTAAGATGTTCAGCAGCTCCCGCTATCTCTTCAACACTTCTCGCGTTATCTGCTGATATCTCCGTGATATTTTTCATATTGTCTATAACCTCTTGCATCTCTTTTGAGATATCTTCAGATGTTCTTGCTGAAGTTGTGCTTGTATTTGCAGCATCCTGCAAAGCATCATTTACACTTTTTATCTCTCTATCTACATGATTTGCCTCTTCCATAGCTTTTGAAAACTCTTCGGTGTTTGCTTTCATCTGTGCACTTGCATCATTGACTGATTGTATGACTAGATTTATAGTTCCAGTTATCTCTGTGAGGCTTTTTTGGGTTCTCTCTGCAAGGTTTCTTACTTCATCTGCCACTACTGCAAAACCTCTTCCATGCTCGCCGGCTCTTGCAGCCTCTATAGCAGCATTTAATGCAAGCAGGTTTGTTTGATCAGCGATATCTCCTATGATGGATAGAACCTCTTTTACAGAGTTTGCCTCCTCTTCAAGCTGGCTCATTGATTGAGATAGTTCAAGCTCTTTTTCACCCGCACTATCCATATTTGAAAGTAGTTTATTGATATTTACATTTACTTTTGAGAGTGTTGCCATAGCTTCTTTTACATCTTTTTCCCCACTGCTTAAAACTTCTATATTATCTTGAAGTTTCTGAAACACTTCTTGAGCTCTGCCTGAAGTATTTCCTACAAGTCTTGACTCATTTTCAGCTCTGCCTCCAATCTCCAAAGCTGTAGCAGAAAGCTCAGCTGAAACAGATGCATTTTCCACTCCGTTCTCTTTTGCCTGATGTATTGTATCTTGAACCTTATTTATAAAGTTATTTACGGACTTTGCAAGCAGCCCTATCTCATTTTTTCCTATAACAGGAAGTCTTTTTGTAAGATCGCCATCACTTGAAGATAAATCATCAGCAGCTTCTTGGATAGTTTGAAGATTTTTAGTTATAAAGTTTGATACCCAAAATGCCAAAATGATGGCCAGGATGATAGCTATAAGGGCAAATGTTGTTATAACTGTTTTGTAGTAAAAT
>Ga0256840_1001168_pt1 | contig 25146 bp, 25 predicted proteins | sample 355202metaG_FD_185969 | JGI IMG/M metagenome (GOLD analysis project Ga0256840, IMG submission 185969) | Hydrothermal vent microbial communities from Mid Atlantic Ridge, Atlantic Ocean - 355-202 | ecosystem: Environmental > Aquatic > Marine > Hydrothermal vents | place: Atlantic Ocean: Mid...
AGGAGCTTTGTAGCCCTTGCCTTCTCGGTGAAGCTCAGGTACTTCCAGCCATCGCGGTAGTGGAAGGTTCTCCCGTTGTAGAAAATCATGCCCTTTGGGTTTGAGTTGACGATTTGAACGTTTGCGTTGAGGAGCTTAAGGAGGTGCGCTAAAGGCCCGTCCTCCCCGTGGGGGAGCATGTGGAACGCTCCAGTAGAGAGGCCGAAGCCCCTGTAGTTTAGATTGGTGAAGCGACCGCCGGTGTAGGGGGCTTTTTCAATGACGGTAACTTGGTAGCCGTTTTTGGCCAGGAACGAGGCCGTCAGAAGGCCGCCGATTCCGGAGCCTATTACAACTGCCCTGGGCTTCATTCTATCACCGGAGGAATTGTAGGGATGGGGGATATAAGGGTTTGGCTGTTGCACGGCCATACAACTCTTTTACTCAGGCTTCTTTTGGTTGGTTCTAAGTGGAAATATCAAGTTAGAATAAATTCATACTCGAAAAAAAAAAGGAAGAATTTTTACGTTAAGTAAAAGGAAAAATTTATAAGGAAAAGCCAGTCAGAATATAACGCAAAAACTTTAGGAGGTGATAACATGGAAGAGTTGATTGTACTGGAAAAGGGTGCATTCGGGTTCAACGAGCCAAACTTTTTCACGTGTGGATGTTTTTGCTCTCCAATAAAGGGAGGGGATAATCCAAACTGATTACTACATTTCTATTTATTTATATTTATTCTTATCTATTTATTTATTCTTACTTCCCACAGCCAAAGGTCAGGAGGAATTGAAAATGGAACGGAATAAAATTAAACTTTCAAGGTATACTCTCGCTGTTCCATATCAGGGACGTGTGATACTCTTTAATACCCTTTCACGCTCTCTAGTTGCCATCTCAGAAGAAGCTTGGAACAGACTCAATAATAGTATCAACAACGCTAACGTTAGTATTGACGATGGAACGCTTAATGATCAGCTAATTAAAGAACTAACCACCCTAGGATTTTTGATACCCTTTGAATTAGATGAAAAAGAGCTAATGAGAACCCATGTGAATATTCTAAAATATACACCAACACATATGGGAATGTTTGTGAACTTAACCCCAAGATGTAATCTCGCTTGTCCTTATTGCTATCAGGACTTAAGAAAAGCTTTAGATAATAGTCAAGATTTAACAATTGCTAGCTGGAATAGAATAATGAAACTAATAAACAAGCGGACAAACATTCTTAGAAATATCAACGTTGTATTCTTCGGAGGAGAACCCATGTTGAATTATGATACTCTAAAAGTGGCAGTAAGAGATTTAGATTCTTTAAGGGAAATTGGCATTAAAACTTCCATGTCCATAATAACCAACGGAACATTATTTTCTAAGCAAAGAGCCCAAGAGCTGGCACCTTATATTAGCTCGGTTCAGATTACTCTGGACGGAATGAAAGAGACCCATAATAAGATGCGACCATATCCTGATGGACGTGGAACATTTGACATTATTCTAAAAAATATCATAGATAATATTGATCAATACAAGAAGAGAATCATATTGAGATCAAATATAAATGAGAACAATATCACCAGTGTTAAGTCCTTATTACACTATCTAAAAGAGGAATACGGGCTCCACAAGTTATTAAGAGGAGTTGGTTTTGAATACATATTCCCAACACAAATATCAATACATGTAGGTGAAAGTTATAAATTGAGCCAACATATTTCAAAATTACTAATTGAAATTTATTCCTATGCTGTAGATTTGGGATATTCCATTGGAAATCCCCTAATACTTGGCCCATGTATGGCAAACCATGCCTTTAGTTTTGCAGTAGATGAACAACTAAATGTTTACAAATGTCCGGGCTTTCTATATTCAAATCCAGATGGATACATTGACAAAGAAGGCAACCTCATCATTACGAATTCTAGATGGTATTCTTTAATAAACTTTGAGCCACCATGTGCTCTCAATTGTAAATTTGGTCCAGTATGCTACGGAGGGTGCAGATGGATGGCTAGCGCATCAAAGTCCAAAATTTCCTGTAACATAGAGCACCTACAGAATTATAGCGAATTTTTAACACTCTATGTTAAGTCAAGATACAAAAAACTTCTGGAGGGCCAAGAATGAACGTGATTGAGATTGAAAACCTAACCAAGATATACCCGGACGGCACAAAGGCCAACGACGGAATTTCAATCAGCGTTAGAAAAAACGAAATCGTCGGGATTATAGGCCCCAACGGCGCGGGAAAGACCACTTTGATAAGACAGCTTTTGGGACTTCTGAAGCCAACGGAGGGCTCGATTAGAGTAATGGGAAAGAACATCCTCAAAAAGCCGGGTGTAATAAAGGAAACCCTTGCCTACGTGCCCCAGTATCCTCTAAGCTTTCCGTCGCTAACGGTCGAGGAGGTATTGGAGTACGTCATCAGAATGCGGGACGGAAACGTTTCGCCAACGGAGAGGAGAAAGAAAATATCAGAGGTTTTAAAACTCCTCGGTCTTGAGAGGGCTTCAAGGTTCTTCGGATACCAGCTGTCCGGTGGAATGAAAAAGTCTCTCCTGCTGGCAATGGCCCTCGTTCAGGAGCTTCCACTTCTCGTTCTCGACGAGCCCACGAGCATGGTGGACATCGTTACAAAGCACCGTCTGTGGGAGGTGATAAGAAACTCAAACCGCGAGGGAATTCTCCTCGCAAGTCATGATATGAACGAAGTGAAGGCCCTCTGTGACAGGGTGTACCTTATCCTCCAAGGGAAGGTGGTGGCTTCAGGAACCCCTGGGGAGATAGCCTCTATGGTTAAGATGCCCACCGAGGTTCGCCTGATACCAGAGAGGGAGATACCTCCGGGCGTTCTGCCCAAGGAGCACAGGAAACGCGGAGACCTCTACGAATTGACCTTCAATACGCTCGAAGATGCCCTGAAGACCGTTGACGTCATCGTCAAAAGTGTCGGTGTGTCTTACCTCGAAATCGAGTCCCCATCGTTCGAGAACCTCGTTATAAACCTCATAGGGAGGAATGCCGAATGATTCGTCCCCTCGTGGAGATGGAGTTAAAAGGTATGAGGATTTACAAGACGTTCCTCTTCGTCAACCTCCTAATAATGCCTCTCGCCCTGCTCTTCATGATGATTATGAACTCTAGCTCAAGAACCTCTGAGGATATCTCGTACCTCGTGAGTGGCTTTATCGTTGTTTCGCTGGTGAGCTCTTTCCTCGGAACGCTGACGAACAGGGTCAGCAATGTCTTCGAGCCCAGTGTTCTTGAGCTCTACTCAACGTTGCCCCCGAAGATATCTACGGTGGTTCTCGCGCAGTTCCTCACGTATTCCCTCCTCGTACTCCCTCAGGTAATCATTGCCCTTAGCGTCATCGTTTACTACCAGGGAGTAGGTAGAATAAATGTCTTACTCCTGATTCCAGCGCTTTTAATCACTTTTCTTGAGCTGGGAACACTTGCAATCACCATAGGAGCGCGGATAGGAAACCCCTACAAGGCCATGGCCGTTACTGCTGTACTGCCCTGGCTTCTTGTGGTGTTTTCACCTGCCTACTACCGCTCCAGCTTTCTGGCGCTCTACCTGAATCCAGTCACTTATCTGTTGTCCTGCATTCGCTCAGCGGTTGGACTTGAGAGAGCAGGCCCCATTCCATGGATGTTGTCAGTAACGTTAACCGTAATTTTCAGCATCTTGGCGCGGAGGAGCGTTAAAGCTGGATACATGCTTGAGAAGCCGTTTTGATACGTTTTTACTTTTCCAGAACCGATGAAGGAAAATTAAGGCAACCACAACCGCTATCTCTATTCAACCACCACAATGGGAGAGCATGGTGGAGATTATGAGGGTTTGGCTGTTGCATGACCATGCAAGTCCTTTACTCTGGCTTCTTTTGGCTCGTTCTAAGAGGAAAACATAAGTTAGAACGAATTTATACCCAGAAAAAAAGGGAAGAATTTTTACTAAAAGTAAAAGGAAAAGCTTATAAACGAAAATTGCGTTATACATATTGCAAAACACCACGGAGGTGAAACCCCGTGAAGTGGAAGGGCTTGATGGCGGTCCTTTTGGGGCTGGCCATCATTTTAGCAATGCCAGCAGTCTCAGCATCCCAGGAGATAGTCAGTAGCGATTATTCCTATGGAAGCAATTGGATAATGGAGCTGGCTGGTGCCCTCTACAAGGATACTGGTGAGCTTGATCCAAACTATGATTACTATGCAGTCAAGATTACTACAGAAGATATAAATTACAGAAACGATGGATGGGTAGGTCCAATGTACATCTATGCTGACATTGCGGTTCTCCCAGAAAGTGCGGCAGAAGTTCCCGCAAACCATGTTCCTAAGAGTGGAACGAAGTTCTCCCAGCATTCAGTGTCATTTAGCTACGAAGGCATTGGATTAAACGTCCTCATACCCAGAGCGTTTGTATCGTACTGGGAAAAGAATGGGGATGGGGCTCACCATTTCATATGGGAAGTTAGTGGGGCTAAACCTTCCTTCGTGGGCTGGTGGTTTGTCTTCAATGACTACGCAGAGTTCGCCGTTGGTTTCAGGGTGCCCCAGAATTCTAATGTATACACTGCAACATACGCATATGGGGACTGGTACAAGCTCTACGGGGTAGTGTTCAAAAAGCTTGGTTCAGATAGTGCAGTGATTGGAATGAGTTACTCTCCAGCGGGATATCACTCGTATTCCAAAGTTAACCTCCTTAAGTATCCGCTCCTCATCCACGACAGGAACATACAAGGCCTTCCCGAAACGATAAAAGCAAGTCCAGAAACCCAGAGCTTGACTGGACTTCAAGAGAGGTGATTTTAGTGCTTTTTTATTTACTTTTTGCCATCTTGGCTGGCCTTGCAAAAGGAATCACGCTGTTAATTCTTGGTTTAACTGGAATATTGATTTCGCTCTTAAAGTCACTCACGCTTAGGAAAAAGATTGTCATCTTTACTTTCGTTATCTCCCTGTTATGCCTCAGAACGGTTTACTTAATTGATGATTTGACCTCGCCTTATTTGATTCTAGTGCTACTAATCGTCCTCACATACGTGGTAATAGCCCTTGAAAGTGTAGAAACCACAAAGACGTTTGTGGTTGGACTTTTTGTCTTTACCGTCGTTTCCACCGTTAGTTCAAGTTCATATGTCCCAACAATAACTATATCAGCGCCTGCGCTTCTTGGACTTCTCATCCTTTACGGTGTGGAGACAATGACTGGAGGGGGTAAAGGATGGACAGAAAAAAACTGATTGGATTATTTTTGTTGGGAGTGCTAATGATATCTAGGTATGGACTCTGCGGAGATAATGTCAATATTACAATAAAAGCCACGATAAATGAGAACTGGACGCAGTTCAACCTGACGTCGGGAGACGCTATGACAATACGGATTTTGAACATCAGTACTGCCAACGTGACCTTCATAAGAGGTCCGGGAATCCTTGTGTCCCCAATCGGTGGGAAATACCCATCCCTTGCCCCAATAGTGACGCTTTACTTTGACCTCAACGGTAGCGTTTATGCGTTCTTCCCATCAAAAACCCTCAGTTTGGGTGAGTGGAAAAAGGGTGGAAACGTGACCCTTTTCTTAACCGACAGGAAAATAACACTAAAAAACGGAAACATAATTAAATCCTTTGAAGCGCCGACTGAAATTGAACCCGTCCACTATCTGACAGGCAGAACAACGTCAAGAATGATGAACGCCACCCTGCAAATTGAAAAATTCAGTCTTTTTAACAAAAAGCCACAAAAAACCGGTAACACAATCCCTTCAATGAGCTTTGTTTACTTCCTTGTGGTACTTGGCGTGGGGGTCTTGGCCCTTATCCTCTACAGGAAAAGGTAAAGAACTCATTGGCTTTTTCTCTTTTATAATCTCCACTCCACTCCAAGAATCTCGCTGTAAGTTTCCAAAACCCTGCTCAGGTACTCCTTGGCCGTGCCAACCTTATCTATCCTGAACTTTTCGGCCCACTTCTCGTTTCCAAACTCCTCGCTTCCTGCCGCAACAAGGTCTATGACACGCATGCTGTCCCAGAAGACGGGCATATACCCTGCCTTCATCGCGTACTCGATGAGCCTCTTGAGCTGTCTCCTCGCATGCTCCTCCATGTCAACGTTCTCGCCGTAGGCCTCCATGAAGAGCGCCTTTAGGACGGGCTTCATCCAGCCCCTGTGGAAGCGGCACCAGCCGAGGTTGTCGTACCAGAACTCCCAGAGGGCCGAGGCGATTATCTTCTGAGCGAGCTCCTCCGGCTCAAGGAAGACGCCGAACTGGTAGAAGGTCCAGTAACGACCCTGAATCGGGAGCGGTATGTAGTTGCCTATCGCCCAGTACATCGTCGGCGTCATCTCTCCGTTCTCGCCGAGCGGAACGAAGACGCCGTAATCCTTGAAGCTCTCACCGTACTTCAACCTGTCCTTGAACCTCTCGTCGAGTATAACGCTGGCCTTCCTCTTTCCGAGGCCGATTATCCTTGCTATCTCGTTCTCGGCAAAGGCAACGCGGTGGGCCAGCTCTGCCACGAGTTTGGCGTTGACCTCGCTCGCCTCTACTGGTCTCTCAAGAAGGGCCTCTTTGGTGAACTCCGGCTTTCCACTTATGCCCACTTCCTCCGGCTTCATCAGACCGCGGTGAACTAGCTCAAGCACCCATGCGGCTGTTCCACCGAACTCTATCGCGTCGAATCCCATAGCATCGGCGGCGTGGACACTTATGTCGCTGGCTCTCAGGCTTATGCTCCCGCTCAGCGGCCCGTTGGCCTCGTAGGGCTCGTACTCGACGTGGTGGCCGCGGCGGTGCTTCTTACACACAACCGGACAGGGCTCGCCACACGTCGTCCAGTTCTTGGGCTTTATGGCCTCCTCGTTGAAGGGCTCCCAGTAGTGCTTCATTATGTTCTCATGGATTTTTATGCGCTCTTCCTTTTCGATGTACGGCATCCTCCAGTTCAGTATTGGAACGAAGTCGCCCTCGGCCGGGTAGTTGCCACCGAAGGTTCCACCGGTGCTGAGCTTGGGGTTGAAGCGGTACTTGGTGGTCTTCTCGCTTATTATCTCGTTGTAGGGCTTCTTGTGGACGCCTTCGACGATATCCTTGGAGGTCTTAAAGTTGCCGATGTCCTCACTTGGGAAGGTCCTCTTCCTCGGCTTTCCGCCGAAGATTATTCCGACGACGTTGTGTGCTCTAAGCAGAACGCTTCCAGATCCGCCCCTTGCTGCCCAGTCCTCACTGCCTACGAGTCTCTCGCCTTTCCGAAGGGCCTGGGAAAAGATGCCGCCGTAGTTGGTGTTGAGGGCGGCCGGTCCAACGACGGCTACGCGGTACTCAAAGTCGAGGTTCTTCCCAAAGGCATCGATGAGGTACTGGGTAAGCGCGTAGACGCCTTCCTCCCCCTCGTAGCCCCTCCAGATCTCAAGAACCCTTTCGAGTTCCAGCTCATGGAGTTCTGTTTGAATGTTCTCGCCATCGTTGTAGAGGATAACAATGACCGGTTTTTTGGCCTTCCCCTCAAATGTAACGAAGTCAACGCCGACGTTCTTAAAGACGTAGGCGGCACCGCCCATTGCCGAGGGGAAGAGGGTGCCATAGAGCGGTGAGCGGAAGAAGAACATGAGTCTGTGTGAACCTGGGAGAATCGAGCCGGCAAAGGGACCCATTCCCATTATCGTGACGTTCTTTGGATCATAGGGGTCGATATCCTGTGTACCAAGCTTCTCATGGATTTCCAGGCCGTAGTCGATGACCCCGTGGATCCCTTCTCTCTCCATCTCCTCGCTATCCACTTTCCCCTCGTTCAGATCGATATGCATGACCATGAACTTCATCACCATCCCCCCTGTGTATCACTCCAAGTGTTATCTCTTTGGTGGAAAATATTTAAGGCTTCCGATTGAAGCCACCGGGAGAATAGGGCGGGGGGGTATAAAGCTCTTACTCAAAGATTAATGGGAAAAGGGAATCACTCAATTTCCTTAAACCTGCCCTCAAGTCTCTGGAGGACTCCCGGAAGGGTGGTGTACTCCATGTCTTCCATCGGGAGCCTGTGGGGTTCGAACGGACCGTGTCTGCGCATGTACTCGGCTATCTCGATGGCCTTCTGCCTGGCCCCGTCGAAGGCCGGGTCGTCGAAGAGGTCAACCGGGCCGACGAGCTTTCCTTCGGGGCTTATCTGCCAGCCGAGGGCAACGACCCTTGGCGGGCCATCAAAACGGGTCGGGTTGGCTTGGCGCATAGGCACGGGCATTATGGGGCCGTTGTGTGAACCCCTCATCCAGCCGCTGACAAGGTGAGGGAATGCGAAGGGCTCAAGAACCTCTCCGAGGGCCGGGAGGCCGCTCTGGGCCCTGACGATGGCCACCGGGTCGTCCTTTCCAACGTACTCGCCGGCTATCTCGTAGAGCTTCTCGGTGCTTATGACGGCGACCGGCTCGTCCTTCGGGATTTTGTGTCCCTCTTTGGGGAAGACCCTCTTGATGACGTAGCGACTCTTGGCTCCGATGAGGGCGAGGAGGTCGTAGAGCTCCTCGGGAGTGCTGAGGATAACACGCTTGTGCTCCTTTATATCCCAGACCTCAAAGCGGAAGCCCATGTGCATGTTGGGGTCAATGACCAGTCCGGCTGTGTTGAAGGGATCCGCGAACATCCTGAATATCGGGAGGTTAAAAGCCCCGGGCTCGGTCTTGTCCATGTGGAAGGTCACTATCGGCTCGCTCTTTCTCACTGTGATCTCCATCTCGGCTATCCCCGGGCCCATTCCCCTTATGTTGCCGCTGAATGCGTCTTTCAGAAGGTCCTGGCCAGCTCCATAGAGCCCGAGCCCCTTGGCGACCTTCGTGGCCTCCTCAAAGGTCTTCCAGGCGAGACCATGTATCTCTGAGCTGTCGACGCCCTTCCTGTGGGTCATGATGAGCTGAAGGTCGTCGCCGCAGGTAGCGACGTAGAAGTCGATTATCGTAGCCTCTTTCGCGGCTTTTGAGAGAACTTCCTCTGCCGTCTCGACGAGCTGGGGGTGCACCCTGGAGTGCCCTGGCCATCCGCCGATGTCCGCCTTGATAACACTGATAGTAATCTTATCTCCAGCCATGGCAATCACCGGTACCATTAACCACTTTTATGCTTATAAAACGTTAATATCACCTTCGATGATACTCAAAAAGACGTTAAAACTATCTTGAGATGGGATAAGGGGGCCGCTCACAGGCGTTGGTTCACTTAGTTCTCTCCCCAGCAGCCGTGAGGGTCCATAACTTCCTCCTGAATTGGTTGTGTACTGGGAGCTGGATAATTTTGAGCGGGATCTATTCAAAAACGCCTCTCAGGCAGTTTAAACTCTCGCCAGTGCTTTCTTCAGGAAGGGCTGAAATGGTGCGGTGGCCGGGATTCGAACCCGGGTTACCGGCTTGGGAGGCCGGTGTCCTAGACCAGGCTAGACTACCACCGCGCGATACGTATAACCCATCCAGGATTTAAAAGCTTTACCGTTCCCACCCGGGAACGGTCCCGTCCTCACTTGAGCTTCTCCAGTATTATCGCAGGGCAAACCTTCGTGACGCCATCGATGTGCCCTATTCTGTTCGATATGATGTCCGAGAGGTCCTCCCCGTCCCTAGCCCAGACTTCTGCCATTATCATGTGGTCCCCGCTGGTGAGGTAAACGTCCTTTATGAATTCGAACTCCTTGAGCTTCTCGGCAACCTCGAATATCTTCTCCGGTAGGGTGTCCACCCCTGTGAGACTCACCAGGTTGTACCCCAGCTTTGAGGGGTTTACCACGATGGTGTACTGCCTTATTACCCCCGCCTTCTCCAGGGCGCTCACCCTTTTTCTAACAGCGGTCTCGCTTATGCCCAGGACCTTGGCTATCTCTGTGAAGGGTGTGCGGGCATCCTTCGTTAACATCTCGATTATGATCTTATCCCTTTCGTCGAGCATTTTCATCACCTTATCAATTTTTATGCTGTGAGAGTATATTAAGTTTTTGAACCTAACGGTTCTCTATTTAAACTTTTGCCTTGAGTTTGACAACCGTTTCCACGTGCGGTGTGTGCGGGAACATATCCAGACCCACGGCGTGGACTATCCTGTACCTCCCCAGGAGGGCGTTCAGGTTCTGCTTTAAAGTTTTAGGATTGCAGGACACGTAAACGATATTTTCTGGCGCGTCCTTCAGGATTTTCTTGATCAGTTTTGGATGAAGCCCTGCCCGGGGCGGATCCAGAACAACGGTGTCGTAATTCCCCAGATCCTTGACGTCTCTGTCCTCCCCCACTCTGAACGTCGCATTAACTCCGTTCAGTTCGGTGTTTCTCTTAGCCATCTCCACTGCAAAGGGATTGACCTCAACCCCCTCAACCTTGAAACCCCTCCTCGCTAGGTAGACTCCAAAGGTTCCGACGCCGGAGTACAGGTCAAGGACCCTCTCCCCCTCACTGAGTTCCGCCACTCCCTCAACGAGGTTTACGGCCTGATGACTGTTGGTCTGGAAGAAACTGTTGGGATGAATCAGATAAACGGTATCTCCGAGTTTTTCCCGTATGAGCTCCTCCCCCCAGACTCTCTGAACCTCTCCGTAGGAAACGTCGCTTGGAGTTCTATTAACGCTCCAGTACACGGAGTCCGCGTAGTCGAAGTACTCTGGAAACGCCTCCGGTATCACTCCCTCGCCCGTTATCAGGTTCACCATGAGCCCCCCGGTGAACTTGCCCTCCCTGATGACCACATAGCGTAAAAACCCCTCGTTTCGCCGGATGTTGTACAGTGGGGGGTGGTGGTCTTCGATGAACTCACGAAGTGAGCGAAGAACCCTGGCGCTTGATGGACCGAACACAGGGCATTCCTCTATGTCCACAGCATCCCACCACGTTCCCCTCCGCCTAAAGCCGATTCCTCGTGTTGACACCACGACATCAATGCGGTTCCTGTGGCCGTATATTCTGGGGGATGGAATTACTTCCACCTCCAAACCCAGAAGGTTGGATAACCTCTCCGACTTGAACTTCACCTGTTCTCTGTACGGCAGGTGCTGCAGGGTGCACCCCCCACATTTTCCAAAGTACGGGCACGCGGGTTTCGTCCTTAGTGCCGAGGGCTCGATCACATTGTACTCGGTGGCTATGAGTCTGCGTTTCTTACGGCGCCATCTTATTACTTCAACAACGTCCCCGGGAGCGGTGAACGGGATGTGGAACTCCCTCTCCAGTGTGAGCACTCCAAGTCCCTCATCGTCCAGCCTCTCTATCTTCCCTCTCATATGCGTCGGTCTCCGAAGCGCCTTATAAACCTCACTTTGAATGGATGGCGGGTTCTATCCAGGAAGGTTTATTAGGAATAAGGGAGAAGAATATTACGGTGCCTTCAATGCTGGGCCGACGCAAGGATGTGGTTTACAGGGTTCTCGCTACCAAAAAGAGGGCGGTGGCCCTTCAGCATCTGAGCTCGGAGCTGGAGACTCCAATGCCCACGGTTCTTGAAACCGTCCGGCAGCTTGAATCCGACGGTTTAGTCGAGGTCTTCTACGGTCAAAAAAAGGCCAGGGTTATGGTCAGGGCGAAGACCCTGGAGGACTACGTTTGAACCTTCCGTTCTTCAATAATTTTTGTCTAAATAAGAAAAGAGCAGTTGGGAGGTTACCTGATGGTATCGATAACCATAACCGGCAGGGGCGGTGCCGGGAAGACGACCATGACGGCGAACCTGGGTGCGTACTTCGCCAGGAAGGGCTACAGAACGCTGGTAATAGACGGCGATCTGTACCTTCCAAAACTGGCGTTTCACTTTGGGATATACAACCCGGCGTACAATCTCCACACCCTCATCAAGAGCCCCGATATGAGGGTGATTGAGGCCGTTTACCACGATGTTAAGACCGGTGTGGACGTGTTGCCAGGAAGTTCAAGGCTGTACGATGTCCTGGATCTCAATCAAAAACGGCTCAGGGGTATCGTGAGGGAGATTCAGAGTGGTTATCAAGTCACGATAATAGATTCGCCGGTTGGGATCCCCTTTGACACCATATCGACGTTCCGCCTCGCCCACTATCAGCTTGTAGTGATTGAGATAGAGCGTTGCCCCATACACACGGTTCACAGGATGATAGAGAACGAGGTCATGAAACTGAAGTCCCTCGGTGAGGCCTACGGCCTTAAGGTGGGGGTGGTCATCAACAAGGTCAGGGAGTCCTCGCCCAACGTGGATGACATCGTGGACTTTCTCGAAGCCACCGTCGACGTCCCCGTCATTGGGGTCATGCCCTTCGATGATAAGGTTCCGGAGGCGACCAACTACGGGAGGCCCCTCATTGACTACGACAGCCGTGCCAGGGCATCAAAGGCCTTCTTCGAGACGGGAGAGGCAATGAATGAGTGGATATTTGGTGAGGTAAGAATGGAACGGGGCAACCCATTGCGGCGTCTTTACAACGCCCTCCTGTCACTTCTTACCCGGCGGAGAGTCCCTGCGGGCAAAGAGTTCTGAAACTGTAACGAGGGGTAGGAAAGGATATCTCCCCCCAATGACCCCTTTAGCGCCCTCTTCTCTGTCAACGACCACGCTTATACCGACGACCTTGGCGCTAGCCTTTTCAAGAACCTCCGCGGCCTTGAGGACGCTCCCCCCCGTCGTCGTTACGTCCTCTACCAGCAGCACTCTATCGCCTGGTTTAACCTTCCCCTCTATCTGGGTTCCCGTTCCGTGTCCCTTGGGCTTCTTTCTGACGATAAGCAGTCTTTTTCCTGTCTTCAAGGCCACCGCCGTTGCGATCGGAACCGCGCCGAGCTCAGGACCGGCAACTTTATCGAACTCAAGGCCGGCCCCTTTCGCCGTTTCCTCCACCATACTCGCGATGACGTCTAGGGCATTTGGGTTGGTTACAAGGTTCTTGACATTTATGTAGTAGTCACTTTCCCTGCCAGAGGTAAGGACGAAATGGCCGAACAGGATCGCCTCCTCCTCGAAGAACATCTCCATGAGCCTCTCTTTGAGTCGGGACATGTTGACCACCAGAGGAAGTTGCGTGTCCCGTTAAAAAGATGTTGTGCCATCTTCCCAGATCTGCGTGGGTTTTTAAAGCACAACCGATAAAACTCAACGGTGGTGACATGTTTGAGACGGTTTTGCTGGCCTTCTACATCCTTTTGACGGTCGTCGTCGGCATCAGGATCTTCGCCAAGGTGAGGGGACGGCTGGTGGAACTGGGTAAGGTGCTCCCGAAGGTTAGTCCATGGACGGCCGTTGTGTACGGTATCCTGGTCATTCTACTCGCGGTGACCCTGGAGGTCATCGTTGTGCTGGTCTTTGGGGGTTCGGTACTGCGCCTCATGGTGGCCCTGGCTTTTGCAGTGGGCCCGATTGAGGAGGGGGTGAAGGTTCTCCCTTTCCTGTTGGATGGGAGGAAACAACCTGCAAGGTGGAAGCTTACGCTGAACACTGCGCTGATGTTTGCTTTGATGGAGGGTTCCATTTACGGTGCTGTTCTCATCTTAAGCGGGAACTTAATCGGTGCCCTCCTCAGGATCGTCGTCATAGTGTTCCACGTCGCTTGGACCGCGATAGCCCTAAATGGGGCATTGAACGGATCCCTGCTGAGGGGGTACCTAAGAGCCGCCCTCCTTCATTCTCTATACGATGCTCCCGTCCTGCTAGCCATGGCGGGGGAGGGTGTGGGGATTCTGTTGCCCTTAGCCTTCATCAGCAGCGTTGCTCTGCTCATTACCTGCGCTAAGGTGGACGATGCCTTTGAGGCCGCGTACTCGCTTGTTTGAGGTGCTGCGGGGGAAACGCAGGGGGCTGATAAATGCACGAGAGGACCAGACTAAAAAGTTTGGGGTGGCCTGGGATGTTGTTCATCTCCTGGCCTTGAATCTCTCCTGGAGATCGTAGAGCTGGGCGATCCTCTCCAGTGTGTCGGCTTCCTCGGGACTCTTGTCCTCCCTCAGGGCCACGTAGCGCGGGAACCTCAGGGCAAAGCCGCTCTCGTATTTGGGACTTCTTTGGATCTCCTGGTAAGTGACTTCGATGACAACTTTCGGTTCTATCTCGACGTATTTTCCCTCCTCGCGTACTATTAGCGGCTTGAGCATTCTGGTGAACTCCACAAGGTCTTCATCCGTGAATCCGCTCCCGACCTTTCCAACCGGGAGGAACCGTCCCTGCTCCGGATCATACGCCGCTATCAGGAAGGAACCCAGAACGTGTGCACGTCTGCCCTCTCCCCACTCACCGCCGGTTATGACCAGATCGAGGTCTTCCATCGTGGGCTTGATCTTCAACCACTTCTTGCCCCGATTTCCAGGTTCGTAGACGGAGTCGAGCCTCTTAGCCATCAGCCCCTCATGACCCAGCTCAAGCGCTTCGCGGTAGAACACCTCGGCTTTGTCCGCTTCGTCGGTGACGAGCTGTTTTGCAAGTTTCACGCTTCCGTTCTCATGGACCGTGCTTTCCAGAACCTTCCTGCGCTCCGCAAACTGAAGGTCTACCGTCCCTTTTCCGTCAACGTATAGTACGTCGAAGAGGTTGAGCTCCAGGGGTATCTTCTCTATCATCTCCTCGATGTTGTACTTCCTCCTGAACCTCCTCAAGACGTACTGGAAAGGTCTCGGTCTCCCCTCCTCCCCCACGGCCACGAGCTCACCCTCCATTATGGCGGTGTTGGCCGTTATTGCTTCCTTTACCGCCTCAACAGTGTCAGGAATTGATTTGGTGACGTTCTCAAGTCTGCGGGAGTATATCGTAACCCTGTCACCGTTCTTGTGCACCTGGACCCTTGCCCCATCGTACTTTATCTCAAAGGCGGCCGTTCCCCCCATCTCACTGAGGGCCTCCTTGACGTTTGTCGCAACCTGGGCCAGCATCGGCCGTATCGGTTTGCCAACCTGGATCTCAACCCCAGCAAGGCCCTCTTCACCCATCTCCTTTGCGGTTCTGGCGACGTATCCAAAGTCGCTCGTCAGCATGTACGCCCTCTCAACCAACTCGGCGTTCACACCAAAGGCACTCGCTATCGCGTCCCTCATGAGGCCTTCTGCAACTCCAGTTCTCATCGTCCCCAGAACGGTCCTCGCCAGATACTTGCCCTCAGTGGGCTCGGCGTCCATGAAAATATTGGCCAGGTATTTAAGCTTTTTCTCCTGACTCCCGCTTCCAGAAACCTCGGCCACTTTTATGAACGTTTCATACACACGTTTTATCGTCAGGGGCCGGGAGAAAAAGCTCTTTTGTTTTTTCGTTTTCAGGGCGAGTGCGATGCTCTCTCCGAGGTCTCCGGTATCCTTTACGGAGTTTTCAATCTCCCGCTCTGAGACGCCTGTGGCCGTTGAAACCGCCTTCATGAGTAGCTTCTCACCGACACCGAGCTCGCGCTCGTCCCAGTCCGGGAATACCTTTCCGAGAATCAGGTAGGGAACCACGTTCAGCAGTTCGTCAGGGGTCCTCTTCAGAAAGTCGGAGACGAGGCGAGTTTTCAACGTCTTCAACGTGGTCTTCTCAAGCTTTGAGTAGAGCCCTGCAAGCTCGGCGTATCTCATGTCCCCCATACACACCACCGGTATCCCTACGGCGGTGGAGGATAAAAGGGTTTGGAGGTTACCACCTCCCAACCTTGGGCCTTCCATCGTAGATTCCAGTCAGGTCGAAGGGGAGTTCAAGCCCCCTTGCGAGTTCCAAAACCTTTTCCTCCTCCGTCGGCTTCACCAGGGCGAAGAGACCCCTCCCGAGCATTATCATCGAGCTTGGGACCGACAGTACCCTATCAAAGCTTCTGGCGAGCTCCAGAAGCTCCCCGTCCAGAAGACCGGAGTTCTCGGCGAACCGCCTAGCGAGTACCATCATACGTTCGGGCCTCGGTTCCTTCATGAGCTTTTCCAGTGCGGTTCTTCCTTCCTTTTCTATCCTTTCAACCACCTCCCCCCCGAGCACGTCTCTGGTCTTTATGGGGCCCAGGGGAATAACGAGAACTTTGTAGTCCTCGAGGAACAGATTGTCCACAACCCCTACGCCCGGACCTCCAGCTTTGACCCGGACTTCAATCCCACCAGCGAGCTGTCCCACAACGTCCCCCAGACCCCCACCGTGGGCGACCTCTGCCCTGTGGGCCAGTCGTGCGGCGCTCAGAAGGGTCCCCCCGAAGGCGTAACTCAGCGTGAGTGCCGTTCCCAGGGCCCCCCCGGCACTGTTGCCGAAGCCGTGCCCGTTTGGGAAGTCAAAGTACTGCCAGATCTCCACTTCCCCGCTGAACCCCTCTGGAATGAGTCCCTCGGCCACGGAGTAGCTTATCACGGCTTTCTCCCTTTTCACAGGCTCGCCGTTGAACGCAACGTGTACGTGCCTTTCCATCGCATTTTCCTCGATGCTAACCAGGACGTTGGTTCCTTTGGTGAGGTTAATTCCAGCGCCCAGGGAGCCGGCCCTATCCGGGTTCTCATGAAATCTCGGCATGAAGAAGGCGGTTATGTGAGCTGGAACAAAGGCCCTGACCAGCATTCTCTCACCCAGAAGAGCATGGGGGAAGGCCCTTAAAAATATGTTCTGAAAAGAAGAAAGACTCAATCATCTACCACGTAGAGTGGAACCCTGCCGTGGGTATCCCGTACTTCCTGCCGTACCACTCGCTGAGAAGGTACCATGCCCCCGCGAGGAGCAGGAAGCCGACTGGCAGGAGGATCGACCAGCTGTAGAGGCCGAGGCCGAAGAGCAGGTAGAGTACCACTCCCACACCTGAAGCGGTCATAGCGTAGGGTACCTGAGTGCTTACGTGATCTATGTGATCCGAGCCGCTGAACATTGAGCTCATGATAGTTGTATCGCTGATGGGGGAACAGTGATCACCGAAGATGCCGCCGGCGAAGACGGCACCGATGCTCGCGAAAACTTCCGGACCCAGATACCCGGTAACGCCGTAGGCAAGGGGTATTGCTATTGGAAGCATGATGCTGAATGTCCCCCAGCTGGTCCCCGTTGTGAAGGAGATGAACATGGCTATAAGGAACACGATCAGGGGTATCCAGCTACCGGAAATACCCGCGCTTTTGGCGAGACCGACTATGTAAGGGGCGGTCCCTATGGCGTCGGTTGCCTGCTTAATGCTCCAGGCGAGGACGAGTATGGTGTTCGCTATCACCATCTGCTTCATTCCGCGTACCATCGCGTTCTCCGCCTCTTCGATCGTCATCCTCCCCGTCCCTACTACCAGAACAAAGGCCACCGCGACCATGGCAAAGCTCCCCCACAGTAGCGCGAGGGCCGAGTCCGAGTTGCCGAGAACCTCCATGAGGCCGCCCTTTGAGTAGGCCGCGGTCCCACCTCCGGTGTACCACATGCCGGAGAGCGTTACGAAGATCAAGACCAGAAGGGGCCAGATGAAGAGATGGGCACTGCCTCCTTCCTTGGGCGTTCCAAGGTCCACCTCGGTTGTCATCATGGGACTCGCACCGTCACTGAGGGGCTTGTTCTCCGTCCTAGTGCGGTACTCCGCGTGGAGCATCGGGCCGTAGTGTCTGTGGGTGTACGCCACTATGAGAACGAGGAGTATAGCGAGTATCGAGTAGAACCTGTAGGGGACGCTGTGCACCCAGGCACCGTAGGCTCCCCCGATGGAGGCGAGGTCTACGTTCTGGAGCTTGCTGAAGGAATCCCCGATCAGTCCCACTTCGTAGCCTATCCAGGTTGATACGATCGCCAGACCCGCCACCGGAGCGGCGGTTGAATCGTCTATATATGCCAGCATCTCCCTAGACACGCGGGTCCTGTCGGTTATGGGTCTCATCGTGTTGCCCACTATGATGGTGTTGGTGTAGTCGTCGAAGAATATCAGCACCCCGAGAAGCCACCCAAGGACTGAGGCCCCCCTGCTGGTGCGAACCCTATTGGCCAGGGCCCGCCCTATCGCAAACGCACCGCCTGACTTGTATATGAGACCCACACCTGCACCTATGAGAAAGTCAAAGATGAGTATCTTCGTGTTCCACAGGTCCGTGACTATGCTGCCGTTTTCCCTCCATGCGGAGGTTACACTGAAGAGTATCCACTGGATGGTCTGCACCGTTCCACTTGCTGGATTCCATCCTGAGACCATAACCCCTCCTATCCACACACCCGAAAGCAACGCCAGTATAACTCGCTTGGTCCATATCGCCAGGATGATCGCTATTACCGGCGGTAGCAGTGACAGCGCCCCAAAGTCAGACACACTTTCACCCCCGTTGCATGCATTGCCAGAAAAGTTTCGGAGCAATATATAAACTAATCGGCTATTTTGTTGAATTTACGGCAAATAATAATATTCATTACGGGAACTGGCTTGAATAGTCGATGTATCTTTGGTGCGTTTAGCGGTGCAACGGGGCGCCCCGGTGTCCCTTTAAGGACTGTGATGTGCAATCATATCCTCCAGATCAGAACGGATTCTCCCTCGTTGGGGCTCAAAAATTCTGGGACAGTAACGAAATGTCAAAGAGTTCGAGAACGGCCCTGGCTGTGTCTTCTTTCCCTGTACGTTCATTCCAGCAGAGCTTTGAGTTTCTGAAAATCCTTCCGGAGTTCCTCACGGAGGGGCGGTTTGTAGAGGGCCGCCGCCGGATGATAGCTCGGCATTATGACGAACTTTCCAAAGAGGGTTCTTGCCTCTAAGGTTTTTCCGTGGATCTTGCTTATCGGTGCGGGTTCGAACCCGAACTTCCGGAGGATGTACGCCATGGAGTGCCTTCCCAGGGGGACTATAACCCTCGGTCTAATGATGTCTATCTGTCTGTCTAGGTAGGGTGCGCAGGCCTTTATCTCATCGTCGGTCGGGTCGCGGTTGTTTGGGGGCCGACACTTGACGATGTTGGTGATGTAAACATCCCTCCGTTCAAGGCCGATCTCCTTCAACAGCTCATCGAGGAGCCTTCCAGCCCTCCCAACGAAGGGTAACCCCTTCTGGTCCTCCCAGTACCCCGGGGCCTCTCCCACGAACATGATCTTCGCTGTGTAGCTTCCTGCACCAGGAACCGCGTTGGTCCTCAGTCTCCCAAGCGGGCATTTCTGACAGTTTTGAATCCTCTCCTCCAGCGCCACCATCAGTTCTTCTCTGGACACCTTGGACACCCGTTAGATAAGTGTTTTCTGGCTTAAATACGCCTCCAGGAACTCGACCCACGCCGTGTAGTAGCCCTTCTCGTATTCGTCCCTGAACTCGTGGTTCAGGATGTTCTTAAAATGCTTCAGGAGCCCTTCGGCCTTCTCCCTGTTGTGCTCGTTTATCAGCTGTACTACGAGGGAATCCGGATCATTCTCTCGTATTGCACTCATAAAACCGTTTATGGCCTTCTCGTACCCCCCTCCCCACTCTCCACTTCCCGCCATTTTGGCGAGCTTTTCGAGGTGCCCTCTGGCTTTGCTGAAGTCCCTTCTAAGGAGGGCGCGGAGGAACATTTCCATCCTCATCTCCCTGGCTGGCATTCTACCACCATATCAACTCGCACCACATGTTTTTAACGTTTCCTCCGCCTGAAACCTATCAGGAGCGACCTCCCCTCATTACCCATATCTGTGTCATACCTATGAATCCAAATCTTCATATTTACGCAAAAGCTTTTATACCCTTTAATTGAATCAGTGTGCAGGAGTAACAGTTGTTAGACGGGTGAGGCCATATGGCTGAAGTTGTGGGTGAAATTCCAAGCGGCGAAAAAGAGTTCGCGGAGTCTGCTAAGAAGATACGAGATATCGTTGAGTTTCCCGAGATATCCGAGGACGAGTTTTATGAGGGCCTCAAACGGGCGAGCAGGGGTTACGGAGGAAAGCTCCCCCACAGGACGTACTCCCTCTGTCCCGAAACCCGCAGGGTTGTTCCCGCTCTCGTGTGGGAGAACGGGGGTAAGGTGTGGATAACCAAGAAGTGTCCGGAGGGCATGATAACCGATCTCTATTACGAGGATGTTGAGCTTTACTACCGGTTTAAGCGGTGGCTCTGGGGAGAGAAGGAGATCTACAGCGCCAACGTTGAGAACTCTGGGGTTAACTGCCCCCTTGACTGTGGAATGTGTCCAAGGCACAGCTCCCACACGAGCCTCCTGAACATAGTCCTGACCAACCGTTGCAACCTGAGCTGCTGGTACTGCTTCTTCTACGCCAAGGAGGGTCAGCCGATCTACGAGCCGACCCTTGAGCAGATACGTACCATGCTACGGAACGCGAAGAAGGAGCATCCCATCGGGGCGAACGCGGTCCAGCTTACAGGTGGAGAACCTACACTGCGCGACGATCTCATCGAGATAATCAAGATCGCCAGGGAGGAGGGCTACGACCACGTCCAGCTCAACACCGACGGAATAAAACTGGCCTTCGAGCCGGAGCTTGTGAAGAAGATCCGCGAGGCCGGCACCAACACGCTCTACATGAGCTACGACGGTATGACCCCTCAGACCAACTGGAAGAACCACTGGGAGGTTCCGCTCATTCTTGAGAACGTCAGGAAGGCGGGCGGGCCGGGAATAGTTCTCGTCCCGACCACGATAAGAAACGTGAACGATCACGAACTCGGTGCGATTATCAACTTCGGCCTCAACCACCTCGACATAATCAGGGGAGTCAACTTCCAGCCCCTCTCCCAGGTCGGCAGGGTTCCAACTAAGGAACGTCAGAGGTTCAGGATAACCATCCCCGGGGCCATAAAGCGCATCGAGGAACAGACCAACGGGGTTATCGCCCGGGACGACTGGTACCCGATACCGATAGCCGGCCACATAGCGCGCTTTTTTGAGGCGTTCACCGGTTCCCGTTACTACATGACGAGCCACTTCGCCTGCGGTGCCGCCACGTATATTTTCCTCGACAGGGAGGAGAAGAGGGTAACCCCTATCCCACGTTTCATAGACGTTGAGGGCTTCGTTGAGTTCCTCGACGAGAAAGCGGAGGAGATCGAACAGTGGGGCAGCATGGGTAAGCTCAAGAAACTTAAACTCGGTGCGGAGATATTCATGAAGTTCAAGAGCTTCTACGACGAGAAGTACGCACCCAAAGGTCTCAGCGTCCTGGATCTCATAAAAAATGCTTTCATGCATGGAAACTACGATGCCCTCGGTAAGTTCCACGAGAACTCCCTCTTCCTGGGTATGATGCACTTCATGGATGAGTACAACTACGACGTCGAGCGCGTTGAGCGCTGTGTCATCCACTACGCGATGCCGGACGGACGGATAGTGCCGTTCTGCACGTTCAACGTGATCCCCGAGCTTTACAGGGACAAGGTACAGGCGCAGTTCAGCTACACTTGGGACGAGTGGAGGGCCCTCCATCCGGGCTGGGACTACAAGGGGGACAAGTACTTCAGGAGCAGGGAATTCGTCGAGAAGATGAAGAAGAGCGACCTCTACCGGAAGACCTACGTTGATATAGAGGATTACTTTGGCCTCAACAGGGAGTGAGGTGGTGGAGATGACCGAGACCGTCCTTGAGAAGGCCATCCTTAGGATTGACCTCAAGTTCGGGAACATCAACCCTCAGACCGCCCAGATAAAACAGTACGAGCTTGAAAAGGACATGAGGGTCTGGAGAATCTTCCTCAACGGCTACGCCAAGAACGGATTTGTGGTGTTCGACGAGGAAGCCCTATCAAAGGACGAGGTCCTGAATGCCCTCAAGGATCTCGCCCCTGAGATAAAGTCAATGAGGAGACTCACCGTGGCCGATCTCGTTGAGGAAAGTATGAGCTGGAACGGAATCCTTGGAAAAATGAAATCTTAAGACGGTTCAGCGAAGCTCTATTCTCACTTTCCCCTTTTCATCCTCCCTTTCAAGCTCAAAGCTTACAATCCCGCTGAACGAGCTGAGGTCAAGGATGTTCTTGCCCGCCCTGAGCTCGAATTCTTCCTGTACAGGGGGCATGGGAGGGAGCGAGAGGTCATATTCATAGACCGTGAGTCTGTTGTCCCTGCTCAGGTAGAAGATCGCCCTGGGCTCTGGGTATCCGTCGAGAGGTACCCCGCCGAAAGCCCCCGTGCCAGACTTTTTGTCCCCGCACTGGGGTGCGAGGGGGAAGGAGAAGGTCACTGCCGGCGGCCGTTCCTCCAGTGCTTTTTCGCTGAGGATGACCACGTCCCTGTTACCCGTGTCGAAGGGCGTGGCTTCAGTTGATCCGGTGTTGGGAGTGCTGTTGGTGGCCACGAGCAGTTTTCCGTCCATCTTCTCAACGCTCGTAACCCTTGCTCCGAACGTCCCCACTATCCTGACCATAGGCGGGGCGATGTACACCAGAACGCTGGGCCCAACGATCGTGTTTGTGGTGATCCAGCCCATGCCCGCATCTTTCGAGTCCGGCCTGTAAGCGGCGTCATGGTGGGCGTTGAAGGCCGTTAGTATGCCACCACCGACGTTCACCGCGTTTACCCTGAAGGGTGCGTAGAAAGTGTGGAAGTCAAATAAACGGTAGAATGTGAACTCCTCCGCCATAAACGGATTGCCTGCCAGGATACCCCCACGAACGAAGGCAAAAGCGCGGTTGTAAGCCGAGGCCATTGCCCCCAGTCCCGGTCTTGTGTACGGCCTTCCGTCGGCGCTCTCGCCGGGGATGAAGAACTCCCATTTTCCGGTTATCAGGTCGAGCGCCCCGAACTTTCGCACCCCCTCCCTGAAGTTCTTACCGATTCCGAAGAAGGCGGTGTCGTGGACGAGGGTTCCCTTCGGTGAGGGTTCGTGGAGGAGCGGTTCGGCCTTTCCACTTCTCCTGTCGAGGGAGTAAATCCCGAGGTTTGCGTGTCCGTCCTCCCTCGCTAGCAGGAGTCTGTCCTCGGCTGGGTCATAGAGTATTTCGCTTATCTCCCCTGCCCAGTTCGTTTCGTGGTGGATGGAGTCCTTCCAGAGGAGCTTTACCGACCCTTCTTCGGTGTCGTAGGCATGCACGTGCGAGTACTTGTTGTGAAAGAGTATTTTCCGGTCTTTCCTGTAGACAGCCGGGGCATGGACCCAGCCACCGAAGTAGATGAATTCATCGACGGCAGAAACCGCGTTGTACGTATCGCCGCCGCTGGTTGGGCCGTTACCAACTAAGGTGAAGTCGTAGGTCTTCTCCTCGTTGGATCTCACGTCCACGAAGTGGGCCTCCGCCTCGAAAGCGAGGGTGAAGTAAAGCGTTCCGTTGTGGTACCTCAGTCCGAATACCCCTCCGCTACCCCACTCGGGGCCGTACCCCTGCCGGAAGCGGTAATCTCTCAGAAGCATGATATCACCAGTGGTGTTACAATTTTGGACTTTATTTACCTTGTGCCACCCGGGAGGCTTTTATATGAAGAGCACTGAGGTACTTCCATGGGATTCTACAGGGCTGTTCTGTAGATGATAACAAACGAAACGTTTAAATACTTTTGTTACTCAATTCTTCTTGGTGAGAGGTGAGTGCGACTTTATCGGACTGGTGAAGTCGCCAAGAAACTTGGAGTTTCAAAGATGACAGTTCTGAGATGGATTAAATCAGGCAAGCTGAAAGCCCACAGAATTGGAAAAGAATACCGGGTTCCAGAGAGTGAAATCCTGAGAATTCTCGAAGGAAAACTTCCAGATAAAGTCATAATTTATGCGAGAGTCTCAAGCCGAGACCAGAAAGAGGACTTAGAAAGACAGGTTGAATACCTCAAACACTACTGCTCCTCAAAAGGATACCAAGTGGCAAAAATCATAACTGACGTCTCTTCAGGCCTAAACGAGAACAGGAGAGGATTAAAACAGCTCTTCAAACTCGTCGAAAGCGGAGAAGTTACAAAAGTCGTCATAACTTACCGAGACAGGCTTACTCGCATCGGCTTCAAATACCTCGAACAATACTTCAACTCTCACGGCGTTGAAATCGAAGTTATCTTCGATGACGAGGAGAAAACACCGGAGAAAGAACTCGTTGAGGACTTGTTGGCAATAGTAACTTCCTTTGCTGGAAAACTCTACGGAATGCGCTCTCATAAGAAAAAACGTCTCATTGAGGTGGTAAAGAATGTCCTTAGAGACGATTAAACTGACCGTAAAATTTAAACTCAAAACAATTCCAGACGGATTAGATGACTTCTTCCAAACTTACCGGGGGATTGTGAACTTTCTAATCACCCACGCTTTTGAGAACAACATTACGAGTTTTTATCGCCTAAAAAAGGAGACTTACAAGAGCCTCCGAAAAGAGTACCCGGAACTTCCGAGCCATTACCTTTACACTGCCTGTCAAATGGTCACATCAATCTTCAAGAGCTTTAGGAAGCGAAAAAAGAAGGGGAAAGCCAAGGGTAAGCCAGTATTCAAAAAAGAAGTCATAATGCTTGACGACCATTTATTCAAACTCGACTTGGAGAAAGGCATTATCAAGCTCTCCACTCCGAATGGGAGAATTCAATTAGAGTTTTGTCCTGCAAAATACCACGAGAGGTTTAAGGATTGGAAGGTTGGGCAGGCTTGGCTTGTTAAAACACCAAAGGGCGTCTTCCTAAACGTCGTCTTCTCAAAAGAGGTTGAGGTTAGAGAGCCAGAAACATTTGTTGGCGTGGACTTGAATGAGAATAATGTTACTTTAAGCCTCCTTCCAAGCGGGGAGTTCGTCCAAATCATCACGCACGAGCGGGAGATTAGGACAGGTTACTACGTGAAGAGACGAAGAATTCAAAGAAAGTTGAGAACCGGTAGGAAAAGGAAAGAGCTTCTTGAGAAATACGGTGAGAGGGAGAGAAACAGGTTAATCGATTTGTACCACAAGTTAGCTAACAAAATCGTCGAGTTTGCAGAGAAGTACGGTGGTATTGCTCTGGAGGATTTAACGGAAATCAGGGAGTCAATAAGGTATTCTGCTAAGATGAATGGCAGGCTTCACAGGTGGAGTTTTAGGAAGCTTCAGAGCATTATCGAATACAAGGCGAAATTGAAGGGTGTTAGGGTTGTTTTCGTTAATCCTGCTTTTACTTCCTCCCTGTGCCCGGTATGTGGGGGGAAATTAAGCCCGAATGGGCACAGGGTTCTGAAGTGTTCGAATTGTGGGTTTGAAGCCGACCGTGATGTGGTTGGCTCTTGGAATATTTCGCTTAGAGCCTTGAAGATGTGGGGAGTTACCGTTCCCCCCGAAGGCCAGCCAATGAAGACGGGAGGCTGGAAGGTTATCCGCTACAATTATTTCACAAGTTCCAAAAGTAGCGAATAACCAGAACGGT
>Ga0256840_1001169_pt1 | contig 25132 bp, 19 predicted proteins | sample 355202metaG_FD_185969 | JGI IMG/M metagenome (GOLD analysis project Ga0256840, IMG submission 185969) | Hydrothermal vent microbial communities from Mid Atlantic Ridge, Atlantic Ocean - 355-202 | ecosystem: Environmental > Aquatic > Marine > Hydrothermal vents | place: Atlantic Ocean: Mid...
TTATTCGAAATTGGCTTGTCCAATATATGTTAAGCCGTTTCAAAATTCCAAGAGATATTATACGGTTTGCGTTTAAACGCCATAAAACCAACAAAGCAATTATTACAAATGAAAAAACCGTTACTTTTAAAGAATTAGAAAAACGAACACTAAGTTTAGTAACAGGAGTTACTGTATTAGGTCTTAAAAAAGGAGATTCAGTATTTGTAATGGTTACAAACGGAATCAACCAAATTGAAATAAGTCTTGCAAGTTATGAAATGGGAACTATACTAACTTCGTTTAACCTTAGCGCAACTAGTGATAAAATTTTAGCTGCTGCAAAACTAACCAAGCCTAAACTTTTTATTTATGATCCTGCTATTGCAAAAGAAATTGCTGCTATACTTAAGGAAAATATTACGGATTTAAAACTTTTAGAAATTGGTGTTAATTATGAAAATTTTATTACAAAATACCCACCAATAAATAGTAATAACAAAATTGACCCAAAGGATATTGTGGTATTAGGTTTTACTTCAGGTACAACAGGAGAACCAAAAGCACTACCAACAAATCATAGTGTGTTTGTAAAAAGCTTACAATTAATTGTTAAAAATGTAGGTATAGGTCCAAAAAAGAAAAATCCAGATATTTTTCTTGTAGGAATACCTTTATCTGGAGCTGGTAGTGGTGTAGTATTACCATCCATACTTTCTGGAGCAGCTATTTTAGTACCTCACACATATAATGCAGGTCTATTTTTAGAAATGATCCAAAAATACAAAGTATCTAGAATGTTTATTACACCAAGTTTACTAATTGATATGCTCGACCATCCAAAACGAAACGAATATGGTTTAAGCTCTTTACAAAATATTATATATGGTACCGAAACCTTAGCTGCTGCTAAGCTAGAAGAAGCTATTAAAAAATTTGGATTTATTTTGCAACAAGGGTATGGTAGTGCCGAAGTATTACCACCAGTAAGTATGCTACAACCAAAAGACCATGAAGAAAATGGAAAAATAGCTAGTAGAAATATACTAACTTCAGTTGGTAAAGTAGTACCACAAGTAAAAGTGAAAATTGTTGATGATGCAAATAAAACTTTAGCAAATAAAGAAATTGGGCATGTAATGATACAAAGTCCAACATTGTTTAATGGCTATTGGAAACGGCCAGATTTAACAAAAAAAACCTTTGTAGATGGATGGCTAAAAATAGGAGACCTTGGCTATTTAGAATCTAATGGTCAATTACACATTTTAGGCCGTTTAGCGGATGTAATACACAAAGGAGAACACATCATATATCCTAGACAAATTGAAGAGCATGTACATGACCACGCAGCTGTAAAAGAATGTAGCTTGGTGCAAGTTGAAGAAAAAGCAATACTAGCTGTTTCATTAAGATTAGCATACCGAAACACTTCAAATCATAAAAATATAAAACATGAAATTTTAGATTTATTAAAGGGGCGATTGTCCACATACCAATTACCAGATGAAATAGTTTTTTTAGAAGAACTTCCAAGAAGTTTTTTAGCAAAAGTATTACGTCGTGAAGTACGAGAATTTTTGAAGAAAAAAAATACCTAAACTAACATATATGCAACCAAACAAATATAAAATTCCATTAAGCACCAAGCTATCTTATGCAGTAGGTAATATTGGTTTAGTATCCTTATTAGCTACAATGGGATTTTTTCTCATGATCTTTTATACGGATGTAGCCTTAATTTCACCTGCAATTGCAGGAATGGCATTAACCGTAGGGAAAATATGGGATATTATTAATGATCCTATTTTCGGTTGGCTTACCGATCGTACAAAATCAAAACACGGAAGAAGAAGAGTTTATCTAATTTATGGAGCCTTACCATTAGTAATAGCAACCTTTATATTATGGGCAGTACCAGTTGGGCTATCAAACACAGCTGCTTTTATTTGGATAGCAGTAACCTATATTATTTTTAGTACTGTTTTTTCTATTGTATATATACCATATACAGCTATGGCAGCAGAACTTACTCAAGATTATGATGAGCGTACAAGTTTATTGACCGTAGCATCTATTGGAGCAGTATTGGGTTATATGATTGGAAGTATTTTTGTAAGAATAATTGTAGGTAACGCAGATACTCCACAATTAGGTTATATGATAGTAGGTGGTATTTTTGGTGTATTAGCTGGTCTTTCAGTTGCATTTGTTGCTTGGAGAGTTAAAGAACCTGTTAATTTTAAAAATGTTACTTCTAAAATGCCTTTAATAAAATCTATTAAAACCACATTTAAAAACAAACCTTTTGTTATGTTGGTTAGTGCATTTTTTTTAACAAGATTAGCATTTACATTAATGCAAGCTGTAATGATTTATTTTGTAATATATAACATAGGAGAAAGTAGAGATGCTATAGGGAAACTATTAACTATTATCATGCTAGTTATAGCTGCTTTTATTATTGTTTGGAATTGGATTGGTAAGCGTTTATCTAAAAGTATTTCTTATGCTATAGGCTTAACTATTGTAGCAGTTTGTTTGTTTGCTTCATTCTGGATAGGTAAAGGAGATATGAATATGCTATTGATTATTGGAATTGTTTTAGGAATTGGAATGTCATCACATTGGGTAATGCCATTTGCCATGATGCCAGATGTAATAGAATATGACGAAATAAAAACTGGAGAACGAAGAGAAGGTATTTTTTATGGTGTTTTTGGTCTTACCGATAAAATTTCGAGAACATTAGCAATCATTATTTTAGGTTGGGTACTTGAATTTACTAATTATGTACCAAATGCAGAACAGAACACAGAAGCACTTTTAGGTATCCGTATATTATTTGGACCTGCACCTGCCATTTTAATATTATTAGCAATACCAATATTATTAATTTATCCTGTTAATAAGAAAAGTCATGCTGCTTTAATTAATTCCATAGCACAAAAAAAGAAATAGAAATATGAAGTTTGATTACAAATTAGCCTTTTCTAGAAATATAGGGTGGGTAACAAAAGAAGAACAGGAACTTTTAAGAAACAAACGAGTTGCTATTGCTGGTATGGGCGGAGCAGGTGGCGAATATTTAATTACCATGTGTCGATTAGGTATTGGTAAATTTAACATCTCAGATTTTGATGAATTTGAAGTTGGTAACTTTAACAGGCAAGCTGGTGCTTTTTTACATACCGTAGATAAAGAAAAAGTAAAATCTATGGAAGAGCAAGCACTATCCATTAATTCGGAACTAGATATTAATGTCTTTTCTAAAGGTGTAAATGATGATAATCTAGCAGCGTTTTTAAAAGATGCTGATTTATATTTAGATGGATTAGATATTTATGCTCCTGAAATAAGAAGTAAAATATTTGCTTATTGTGCAGCACATAACATTCCTGCTATAACAGCAGCTCCAATAGGAATGGGTACAGCTGTATTAACTTTTATGCCTGGAAAAATGACTTTTGAACAGTTTTTTGGCATGCAAGGTAAAAGCAAATTAGAACAAACAATTAATCTAATTGCTGGTGTTACTACAACACCACACTTATCATACGTTGCTGATCCTGATGCTGTGGATTTTGAAAATAGAAAAACGCCATCTACTATAATGGGTATAAAGCTTTGTGCTGGTGTTGTAGGATCAATAGCACTTAAAATACTCTTAAAAAGAGGAAAAATTATTACTGCTCCTAGAGGATTACATTTTGATGCTTATACCAATACTTTCAAAAAAACTTGGATGCCTTGGGGCTACAAAAATCCAATACGGAAATTAATACTATCTATTGTAAAAAAGAAATTGATGAAAAAATAGTACTATTAATCAAACTTACCCAAATGTAAGCTTTTTATAATACCATCTGCAAGTCCAATTTTTGGTACATGTACTTTTCTAGCACCAGACCATTTCATAGCAGATAAATAAATTTTTGTTGCAGGTATAATCACATCAGACCTATCAGGGTTTAAGGATAATTCCGAAATACGCTCTTCGTAAGTCATTGACTTTAAGAATTTGTAGTGTGCATTTAAGTATATATATGATAATGGTTTACCTAACTTATTACCAGATCGTTTAAAAATTGTATTAATATTTCCACCAGAACCAATTAATTCTACACTACCTACTTTTTGGCTGTGCTTTTTAATCCATCGTTCCATATCTTTCCAAGTTTCTTTGGTATCTTTTTTCCCTAATAAACGCACCGTTCCCATTTTATACGATTTTGATGCAATTATTTTTCCGTTAGAAAAGAAAGTGAATTCGGTACTTCCGCCACCAACATCAACATATAAGTATGATTTATTTCCGTCAATTAAATCGCTCAAATCGGTAGATGATATTATTTTTGCCTCAGTTTCTCCATTAATAACATCAATCTCAATTCCTGTTTCTTTTTTAATTAAAGCAACTACTTTATCGCCGTTAGATGCTTCTCGCATTGCAGATGTTGCACAGGCTTTATAATGTTCTGTTTGATGTACATCCATTAACAATTTATATGCTTTCATAGCATCAACCATTCTTCGTTGATTAGCTTTTGAAATTTTACCATCGGTAAAAACATCTTTTCCCAGACGAATTGGAACACGAACTAAAGAAACTTTTTTATACTGTGGATCATTATCATTGGTAACAATTACATTGGCTATTAATAAGCGAATGGCATTTGACCCTATATCAATAGCAGCATATTTCTTTATTTTCAAAACTATCTAATTTTTTTTGGTTTATTCTTTTTTGGAAAATCAAATAAAAATGTTTTTCCTCCTGATTTTTCAGGTTTAATATTTTTCCAATGTTTCGTATCAAACTTAATTCCGATAACACCACAAGTTGGTACATGGTTTATTATTTTATTTCCAAAACTATTTACAAAGTCATTAATACCATGGTCGTGACTAAAAATTATTGCTGAATTAAAACCATCATCCAAAGCTTTTATTGTTTTAATCAAATACCCATCACTAAAACTGTATAACGACTTATTTATTTGCAAATTAGCTAAAGGATATTTAAAAGATTCGCAAAAGATTACTGCAGTATGTAATGCTCTATTTGCACTACTCGAAATAAAAACATCTGGTCTTTTAATGCTCTTTTTTAAAACCGATGACATTAAATAAGCATCGTTAATTCCTCTCTTTTTTAAAGGTCTATCTGCATCTTTTACACCTTGGTAAGTCCAAGATGATTTTGCATGCCTAACTATATATAATGTTTTCATTGAAATGTAAAAATAAGTCCTTTGTACTTAATAACAAAATTATTTTGTTGAATAAAAAGAGAAAAAGAGTTTCAATTTTACTTGTAATTTTTATAATAGTTTGTACTTTTGGCAAAACCTAAACGGCATGCCAAAAACCAAATATATTTTTGTTACTGGAGGAGTAACTTCTTCCCTTGGAAAAGGAATTATTGCAGCATCTTTAGCTAAATTATTACAAGAAAGAGGCTATACTGTTAGTATTCAAAAATTAGATCCATATATCAATATTGATCCAGGCACATTAAATCCGTATGAACATGGGGAGTGTTTTGTAACGGATGATGGTGCTGAAACGGATTTGGATTTAGGACATTACGAGCGTTTTTTAAATACACCTACATCTCAAGCAAATAATGTTACTACTGGTAGAATTTACCAAGCTGTTATTAATAAGGAACGTAAAGGTGAATTTTTAGGAAAAACTGTTCAGGTTATACCACATATTACGGATGAAATTAAAAACCGTATTCAAATTTTAGGGAATACTGGTAAGTATGATATTGTTATTACAGAAATTGGTGGTACTGTTGGTGATATTGAATCATTACCTTACGTTGAAGCTGTAAGGCAATTAAAATGGGAGTTAGGCGATGATAATGCCTTAGTTATTCATTTAACTCTAGTGCCATATTTAGCTGCTGCTGGAGAATTAAAAACAAAACCGACACAACATTCTGTAAAAATGTTAATGCAAAGCGGTGTTTCTCCAGATGTTTTGGTTTGTAGAACTGAACACCATCTTAACGATAATATTAAACGAAAATTAGCTTTGTTTTGTAACGTTCAAGCAGGTTCTATTATCGAATCTATTGATGCTGAAACTATTTATGACGTTCCTAATTTAATGCTCAATGAAAAATTAGATGTTGTTGTACTCGATAAATTAAAGCTTTCATTAAAAAACAAACCTGCTCTTATTGCATGGAATAATTTTTTAAGAAAACATAAAAACCCAAAACATACTGTTGAAATTGGTTTAATTGGTAAATATGTTGAATTACACGATGCTTACAAATCAATTACAGAAGCGTTTATTCATGCTGGTGCTGTAAATGAAGTAAAAGTAAAAGTGCGTTGGATTCATTCTGAAAATTTAACGGAAGATAATGTTCCTGAAAAACTAAATGGTTTAAACGGAATTTTAGTTGCGCCTGGTTTTGGTGGTAGAGGTATTGAGGGTAAAATAGATGCGGTTCGTTATGCTCGTGAAAATAAAATTCCGTTTTTAGGTATTTGCTTAGGGATGCAAATGGCTGTTATTGAATTTTCTAGAAATGTACTAAATTTAAAAGATGCCAATTCTATTGAAATGAATGAGAAAACTTCACATCCTGTTATCAATTTAATGGAAGCACAAAAAGAAATTATCAATAAAGGTGGCACTATGCGACTTGGCGCTTGGGATTGCGCTTTAAAAAAAGACAGTAAAGTTTCTACTATTTATAAAAAAGAATTAATTAGCGAAAGGCATAGACACCGCTATGAATACAATAATGACTATTTAGAGCAGCTTACTAATGCTGGTATGATTGCAACTGGTATCAATCCAAAAACTGGTTTGGTAGAAGTTATTGAACTAGAAAACCATCCTTGGTTTATTGGCGTACAATATCATCCTGAATATAAGAGTACTGTTTTAAATCCACATCCTTTATTTGTTGATTTTGTTAAAGCTTGCTTAGATAATAGTCTTTAAACTTCAAATCGTTCTGAATCTTTTGATGAGTCTAAGCTGAGTTTTCCACTCATCACATCAAAATACATTTTAAAGTCTGACTTTAAACTCCATAATGGATATTTAAACGTTGCTGGTGTATTTTTTTCAAAGAAAAAATGACCAAACCATGCAAAACCATATCCTGTAAGAGGTATAAACATTAACCAATACGGATTTAAATGTATGATTGATGTCAATAACAAAGCTAATACAATACTTGTTCCTATTACATGTAATAATCTACAGGTTCTATTGCGATGTTCTTTAAGATAAAACGGATAAAACTCCTCGTAAGTTTTAATTCTTTCTTCCATGAGTGAATATTTTATTTGCTAAGATAAAAAATATTAAGCCTACTACCACATTTAATGAAAAATAGTTTTATTCGTAAATTTGATTAACTACTTAAAAGTATATTTTATTCCAAATTCAAAATTACTTTCTGGCATTGGTACAAATTCCTTTTCCAAATACATTGTATTAAATATATTATTTGCTATACCAAAAACAGTAAATCCTTTTATTTTTGCACTTACTTTTGCATCTACTACATCATAACTATCAATAAAACGATTTACATATTTATACGTAATACTTTGTGTTACATTTTTTATAAACTGTGTACGTAAACTTGCTGTAAAATGATGTTTTATAGATGAGTTTATTAAATATCTAGATTTAAAAACCGAAACAGAGTTATAATCATCTTCTAAAAAAGTATATCCTATTTTTAGATTTTGGGTATGATTTAATGTTTTAAAATCATACGTACTATTTAACTCAAACCCTTTGGTTGTAATCTGCCTTAAATTTTGTGCTTTATAAAACGGACTTGTACTTGTTTCTTTTACATAGTCTATTAAATCTTTTGATACTCTATAAAATAATGCCGAGTTAATTGAAAAATTAGATACATTATACTTCATTCCTATTTCTTGGGTTACTGCTGTTTCTGGTTTTAGCTTATCATTCCCTGATAAAAAATTTGGAATGTTTATATATAACTCTGTGTATGTAGGCACTCTATATGATGTTCCTACATTCCAATAGAAATGAGTTTTATCTGTTATTTTATAACCTAAATCTAATCCTGGAAATGCGTTAAAACCAAAATCTGAATAATAACTTAATGAAACTCCTGGTGTTATATCTAACTTATCATCTGCAACTAAAAAACGATGCTCTATAAAACTAGTAAACATTGTTCTGCTTTGATCTCCTAAATTATTACTTGCCAAAGTTATTTTTGCCAAATCAATTCCTAAACCTGTAATTCCTATTTTTGAATTGTATGATGTGTTTAACTCTGCTCCCATTTTATTTGAGATATTAAAATTTCTTGAAAAACTTGGGTTATGTCTTTTTAATTGGAACATATCTTGATTTCTTTTCCAATAAATTTTTGGTTTTATAGATAAGTTATTCTTTTTAAATTTTGTGAATACTGCTACTAAACCAGTTTGAGTCTCTTCATATTCATTAAAGTTAGATCTTGGTGTTGTATAAAAATATTGTGCTCCAAATTTACGATCTGCAAAAGTTGCTAATACTGTTATTGGTTCTTTTTTTGTTTTAAAATTACTTTTTAAAAAATAGTTGCTATTTCTAAAATCTGTATTCTCTATATAGCCATCACTTTCATTATAAGAATAATGCACTTGATGGTTAGACTTTTTTAAATTTATAGCTGCTGTTATCTCTCCTGATTTATAATTAAATGATCCACCATTAATTCCTAAAGATATTTGATTTTTTAGATTTTTTTTAGTCACAATATTAATTGCTCCAGTAAATGCATTTTGCCCAAATATTCTTGCCGCAGAACCTTTAACTATTTCAATTCGTTCAATATTTGCTAATGGTATCATCATATTCATTGTATGATGTCCTGTTTGAGGGTCTTCTGTTTTTATTCCATCAATTAAAATTAATACTTGTTCAAAATTACCTCCTCTTATTTTTATATCGGATTGCATTCCATTAATTCCTCTTCTAACTATTTCGATACCGGCTATTTGTTGTAACAAATCAGCAACATTTGTAGCAGTAGCTGCCTTAATATCTGCCGAAGAAATTATTGCTATAGTCTTTGAATTTTCAGAAAAAGGTAATTCTATTCTTGATGATGTAATTATTACTTCATTCAATTCCTGTTTTTTATCCTCTTGTGAAAATAAAAACAGTCTTGTTATAATAAAAAAGATAATTGTTAGTTTATATTTTATCATTTTAATTAAATTTTGGCAAATTTAATTATTAATACCATAATAAAATATTTTATCTAATTAATCTTAAAAAAAATAGTAAATTTGTATTTACATGTATATTTATTTTACACCCATTTTTATTTAAATTATAACTCATGACACATATAAGAACTATTATTATAATGCTTGTTCTATCTATATTTTCGCTTTCTAGTTTTGGTCAAGGAATACAAAATCAAGAAATTATTAATAAAGCATTAGCTAATGAAACAATAAAAAATCAATTTGAAGTTTTGACTTCAAAATCAAATAATTTTAAAGAATTTAAAAATATTAAGCTTTATAATCTTAGTAAGTTTAAAGCTAATTTTTTAGATACTTTAAAAGCCATTGATAAAAAATTTATTACTGCTAACACTAAAATTAGTGATCAAAAAAATGAAATCGAAAAGTTAAAATCTGAAATTGTTACTATAAATAGTAGTCTTACAAATGTAACAGATGAAAAAGATAGTATTGGTATTTTAGGTATAAGAACAACCAAACAAAATTATAATTTTATTCTATGGTCTATAATTTCTGCTCTATTGGCAACTACTTTACTTTTATCTTTTAAATACAAAACTAGTAACAAAGCTACTAAACAAGCTAATACATCATTTGCAGAAATTGAAAATGACTTTGAAACTCATAAAAAGAAATCTTTAGAACGCGAACAAGTTTTAAGAAGAAAATTACAAGACGAAATTAACAAACAGAACAATGTTTAATAAAATTATCAAATGTTTAAAACTAAAAAACCACCAATTTGGTGGTTTTTTTATGTTTGTCTTTCATACTATGCTTGTCCTGTAGGTCCAAAATTCATTGGAATTGGTGGTTGCTCAAAATCTTTTACTTCGCCATAAGCACTTTCAAAACGACTAATGTTTTCTGCTAATGCTTTCATAAATCGTTTGGCATGTTGTGGCGTAAGTATTATTCTAGATTTTACTTTTGCCTTTGGTGTCCCTGGCATAATATTTACAAAATCCACTATAAATTCTGAAGCAGAATGATTGATGATTGCTAAATTAGTATAAGTTCCTTCAGCAACTTTCTCATCTAACTCTATATTTATATTGTTCTTTTTCTGATTGTTATTTTCTGACATTGTTTTGTGTTTTTTTTATATAATAATGTTACAATTAAATTATTTTATCATTCAAATTTACAATTTTGAAAAACAATAAAAAAATAAAACCCTTTTAGAGTTTAAAACTCCAAAAGGGTAACTATTTTATTCCTATCTATATCAGATAAGATAACTTAATAATTAATCTTGTTTCATTTCCATTTCTGAAGCTGACCCTACAATTAAACTATCATATTCACGCATTCCTGTTCCTGCAGGTATTTTCTTACCAACAATCACATTTTCTTTCAAACCTTCTAAGTAATCTATTTTTCCGTTTACTGCGGCTTCATTTAATACTTTAGTTGTCTCTTGGAACGATGCTGCTGATATAAACGATTTAGTCTGTAATGAAGCTCTTGTAATACCTTGTAATATTGGTTCTGCAGTTGCTGGCATTGCATCTCTTGCTTCTACTAAAGCTTTATCATTTCTACGTAATTTAGAATTTTCATCTCTTAATTCTCTAGCCGATACTACTTGTCCTTCTTTAAGGTCTGTAGAATCTCCTGCGCTTTCAACTATTTTCATTCCAAAAATGTTATCATTTTCTTCTATGAAATCGTTTTTATGAATTAATTGATTTTCTAAGAAAATTGTATCTCCTGAATCTATTATTCTAACTTTACGCATCATTTGACGTACTACTACTTCAAAATGCTTATCATTAATAAGTACTCCTTGCAAACGATATACTTCTTGTATTTCATTTACAATATATTCTTGTACTTTTCCTGGTCCTTGAATTTTAAGTATATCACTAGGTGTTATGGCTCCATCTGAAATTGGCATTCCTGCTTTTACAAAATCATTTTCTTGAACTAAAATTTGATTGGTTAACTTAATCAAATACTTTTTAATTAATCCTGTTTTTGACTCTACAATAACCTCTCTATTACCTCTCTTAATTTTACCATAAGATACTACGCCATCTATTTCAGAAACTGCTGCTGGGTTTGATGGGTTACGTGCTTCGAATAACTCCGTAACTCGTGGTAATCCCCCTGTAATATCTCCTGCTTTTCCTGCTTTACGTGGAATTTTAACTAATATCTTTCCTGCTTCAATTTTCTCGCCATCTTCTATAGATAAATGCGCTCCAACTGGTAAACTATAAGTACGTAAAGTTTCTCCTTTACTATTTTTAATTAATAATGCTGGAATTATCTTTTTGTTTTTAGAGTCAGAAATTATTTTTTCTTGATTTCCTGTTTGTTCATCAATTTCAACTATAAAGTTAACTCCTCTTACAATATCTTCATATTCTACTGTTCCTCCAAATTCAGAAACAATCACACCATTAAATGGATCCCACTGACAAATTACAGTATCTTTTTTAATTGTTTTTCCGTTTTCAACAAATAAGAATGATCCATAAGGTAAATTATTGGAACTTAAAACATTTCCTGTTTTAGGATCAATAATCTTAATTTCTGCAGTTCTAGAAATAATAATATCATTTTTATTTCCATCTTTATCAGTTCCTTTAACAGTTTTAAGCTCTTCTATTTGAACTTTTCCACCAAATTTACTAACCATTTTGTTTTCTTCGGAGATATTTCCTGCAATACCACCCACGTGGAATGTACGTAAGGTTAACTGTGTTCCTGGCTCTCCAATTGATTGTGCTGCAACTACTCCAACTGCCTCACCTCTTTGAACCATTTTAAGGTTAGATAAACTATGTCCATAACATCTTGCACAAATTCCTTTTTTAGCTTCACATGTTAATGCTGAACGTACCTCTACGACCTCAATTGGGTTTGCTTCTATTAGTTTAACTACATCTTCCGTAATTTCTGTATTAGATCCTACTACAACTTCATTAGTTAATGGGTTATATACATCATGCAATGTTACACGTCCTAAAATACGTTTTCCTAAAGATTCTACGATTTCATCATTTTTCTTTAATGGTGTAATCTCTAACCCTCTTAATGTTCCACAATCTACTTCATTAATAATTACATCTTGAGATACATCTACCAAACGACGTGTTAAGTACCCTGCATCTGCTGTTTTAAGTGCTGTATCGGCAAGTCCTTTACGTGCACCGTGTGTAGATATAAAATATTCTAAAATTGATAATCCTTCTTTAAAGTTAGACAGAATTGGATTTTCAATAATTTGTCCTCCTCCTGCTGTAGATTTTTTTGGTTTTGCCATTAATCCACGCATACCTGTTAACTGGCGAATTTGCTCTTTAGAACCCCTTGCTCCAGAATCAAGCATCATAAACACAGAGTTAAATCCTTGTTGATCTTCTCTAAGACGCTTCATGGACAGTTCCGTAAGCCTATTATTTGTAGCTCCCCAAATATCAATAACTTGGTTATAACGTTCTTTATTAGTAAGCATACCCATGTTATAATTATCCATGATGCCTGCAACTTCTTCTTTTGCTTCTGCTACCATCTCTGCTTTTTCTTCAGGAATAATTATATCACCTAAACTAAAGGATAAACCTCCTTTAAATGCAAACTGGAATCCCATGTCTTTAATAGAATCTAAGAATTCTCCTGTTCTTGGTACATCTGTTACACGTAATACTTCAGCAATAATTTCTCGTAAAGATTTTTTAGTCAATACTTCATTAATATATCCTGCTTCTTCAGGTACTACTTCATTAAACAATACTCTACCAACAGTGGTTTCTATTATTTTAGTTACAATTTTACCATCTTCTAAATCATTAGTTCTAACTTTTATTGCTGCATTTAATTCTACAACTCCTTCGTTAAAAGCAATTGTTACTTCTTCTGGTGAATAAAATGTTAATCCTTCTCCTTTAACTTTATGTTTCTTTGTTGACTTACGTAGTTTTGTCATATAATATAATCCAAGTACCATATCTTGTGATGGCACTGTAATTGGCGAACCATTTGCTGGATTTAATATATTATGCGATGCTAACATTAATAACTGAGACTCTAAAATTGCTTCTGGCCCAAGTGGTAAATGTACTGCCATCTGATCACCATCAAAATCGGCATTAAATGCCGTACATACTAATGGATGTAATCTAATTGCTTTACCTTCAATTAATGTTGGTTGAAAAGCTTGTATTCCTAAACGGTGAAGTGTAGGAGCACGATTCAATAGTACTGGATGTCCTTTTAATATATTTTCTAATATATCCCACACTACTGGTTCTCTTCTATCGATTATTTTTTTAGCAGATTTTACTGTTTTTACAATTCCTCTTTCAATTAGTTTTCTAATTACAAAAGGTTTGTAAAGCTCTGCTGCCATATCTTTAGGTATACCACATTCATATAATTTTAATGATGGTCCTACAACAATTACCGAACGTGCTGAATAATCCACACGTTTTCCTAAAAGGTTTTGACGGAAACGCCCTTGTTTTCCTTTTAATGAATCGGATAATGATTTTAATGGTCTGTTTGATTCTGTTTTTACTGCTGATGATTTACGTGTATTATCAAATAATGAATCTACTGATTCTTGTAACATACGCTTTTCATTACGTAAAATAACTTCTGGTGCTTTTATCTCAACTAATCTTTTTAAACGATTATTACGAATAATTACTCGTCTATATAAATCATTCAAATCTGATGTTGCAAAACGACCTCCATCTAATGGTACTAACGGACGTAATTCTGGTGGAATTACTGGTACTGCGTTAATAATCATCCATTCTGGTTTGTTTTCTCTATTTTTAGCTGAATCTCTAAAAGCTTCTACAACATTTAAACGCTTTAAAGCTTCTGTTTTACGTTGTTTTGATGTTTCTGTATTTGCTTTATGTCTTAATTCATACGATAATGTATCTAAATCTAATCGACTCAATAAATCTCGTAAACACTCTGCTCCCATTTTAGCGATAAACTTATCTGGGTCATTATCGTCTAAATATAAATTTTCTTGAGGTACAGTGTCTAATATATCTAAATATTCTTCTTCTGTAAGGAAATCCATTTTTTTCAAAGGTTCTCCTTCAGCAGTTTTTGCGATACCTGGTTGAATTACTACGTAACGTTCGTAGTAAATAATCATATCTAACTTTTTAGATGGTAAACCTAGTAGGTAACCCATCTTATTTGGTAATGATCTAAAATACCATATATGTGCTACTGGTACCACTAAGTCTATATGACCTATTCTATCTCTACGTACTTTCTTTTCTGTTACTTCAACTCCACAACGGTCACATATAATTCCCTTATAACGGATACGTTTGTACTTTCCACAAGCACACTCGTAATCTTTTATTGGTCCAAATATACGCTCACAAAACAAACCATCTCTTTCTGGTTTGTGTGTACGGTAATTGATTGTTTCAGGTTTTAGAACTTCTCCCCTTGAATCTTTTAAAATAATTTCTGGTGAAGATAATCCTATTGAAATTCTACTGAATTTTTTTACTGAATATGTATTATTTCTTTTTGCCATAATTTATAATGTACAATTAAATAATTAATTTTTATTAGCGTTAATATCTAAACCATTCTCATCTTCTAAACGTACGTCTAATGCAAGTCCTTTAAGTTCATGCATTAATACATTAAATGATTCTGGTAATCCTGGTTCTGGCATTGCTTCTCCCTTTACGATTGATTCGTATGTTTTTGCTCTACCTAATACGTCATCTGATTTTACAGTTAAGATTTCTCTTAATGTTGCTGATGCTCCATATGCTTCCAATGCCCAAACTTCCATCTCTCCAAAACGTTGCCCTCCAAATTGTGCTTTACCACCAAGAGGTTGTTGTGTAATTAATGAGTATGGTCCTATGGAACGTGCGTGCATTTTATCTTCAATCATGTGCCCTAGTTTTATCATATAGATTACTCCTACGGTTGCTGGTTGATCAAAACGCTCTCCCGTTCCTCCATCATAAAGATATGTATGTCCAAATTCTGGTACTCCTGCTTCATTGGTTATTGCTGTAATTTCATCTAAAGATGCTCCATCAAAAATTGGTGTTGCATATTTAGTTCCTAATTTTTGCCCTGCCCAACCAAGTACTGTTTCATATATCTGTCCTATATTCATACGCGATGGTACTCCTAGTGGATTTAACACGATATCTACTGCCGTTCCATCTTCTAAGAATGGCATATCTTCTGCACGTACTATTCTGGCAACAATACCTTTGTTTCCATGTCGCCCTGCCATCTTATCTCCTACTTTTAACTTACGTTTTTTAGCGATATAGATTTTTGCTAATTTTACAATTCCTGCTGGTAACTCATCACCAACTGTAATAGTAAATTTATCTCTTCTCAATGATCCTTGTAAATCGTTTACCTTAATTTTATAATTATGGATTAATCGGTTTACTAAATTATTTAAGTCTTTATCAGTAGTCCATTGTCCTTTTGTTAAATGTTCAAAGTCCGTTACCGAATTTAACATTTTTAAAGTATATTTCTTTCCTTTTGGTAAAATCTCTTCTCCTAAATCATTGGCAACTCCTTGCGATGTTTTTCCTGTGATTAATGAGAATAATTTATCTACTAATACTTCTCTTAATTGTTCAAATTTAACGCCATACTTTACTTCTAAATTAGTAATGTCTGTTTTATCTTGAACTCTTTTTGCTTTATCTTTTACTACTCTTTGAAATAATTTTTTGTTTATCACTACTCCTTTTAAAGATGGTGATGCTTTTAATGATGCATCTTTTACATCTCCTGCATTATCTCCAAATATAGCACGTAATAATTTTTCTTCTGGTGTTGGGTCTGACTCTCCTTTTGGTGTAATTTTACCAATAAGAATATCGCCAGGTTTTACCTCTGCACCAATTCTAATCATTCCATTTTCATCCAGATTTTTAGTTGCTTCTTCACTAACATTTGGTATATCATTTGTTAATTCTTCTGCTCCTAATCTTGTATCTCTAACATCTAACGAATATTCATCAATATGTATTGAAGTAAATATATCTTCACGTACTACTTTTTCTGAAATTACAATTGCATCCTCAAAATTATAGCCTTTCCAAGGCATAAAAGCTACTTTCATATTTCTACCAAGTGCTAATTCTCCTTGTTGGGTTGCATATCCTTCACATAGTACTTGTCCTTTTGTTACCTTATCGCCTTTTTTAACAATAGGTTTTAGGTTTATACATGTACCTTGATTGGTTTTTCTAAATTTAATTAGTGGATATGTTCTTGAATCTGCTTCAAAACTTACTACTTTCTCATCTTCAGAACGTTTGTACTCTATTGTTATTTTATTTGAATCTACATAAGTAACAACCCCTTCTCCTTCTGCATTTATTAAAATACGTGAATCTTTTGCTACTCTACGCTCTAAACCTGTTCCTACAATTGGTGACTGTGGTTTCATTAATGGTACTGCTTGACGCATCATGTTTGATCCCATCAGTGCCCTATTCGCATCATCATGTTCTAAGAATGGTATTAACGAAGCTGATATTGATGCTATCTGATTTGGAGATACGTCCATATAATGTACTTCCTTATTATCTACCACTGGAAAATCTCCCTCTTCTCTTGCTACTACATTTTCTAATGCAATTGCTCCGTCTTTTGTTAATTCTAGATTTGATTGTGCTATTTTTTTACCTTCTTCTTCTTCAGCAGATAAATAAATTGGCTCATCACTCAAGTTAACTTTTCCTTCGGTTACTTTTCTATAAGGTGTTTCTAAAAAACCTAAATAATTTACTTTTGCATAAACCGATAATGAAGATATTAACCCAATATTTGGTCCCTCTGGTGTTTCAATCGGGCAAAGTCTTCCGTAGTGTGTATAATGTACATCACGCACCTCAAACCCTGCTCTTTCTCTTGATAAACCTCCAGGTCCTAGGGCTGATAATCTACGTTTATGTGTTATCTCAGCCAGTGGATTGGTTTGATCCATAAATTGAGATAATTGGTTTGTTCCAAAAAATGAGTTAATTACAGACGATAAAGTCTTTGCATTAATTAAATCTATTGGTGTAAATACTTCGTTATCACGTACATTCATTCTCTCACGAATTGTACGAGCCATTCTTGAAAGACCTACTCCAAATTGAGATGCTAATTGTTCTCCTACTGTTCTAACACGACGGTTAGATAAGTGATCAATATCATCTACTTCTGCTTTTGAGTTTACCAGTTTAATCAAGTTTTTGATTATTGTGATAATATCATTCTTCGTTAATACTTTTTGATCTATTGGCTCATCAAGTCCTAAACGTTTGTTCATTCTATAACGACCAACTTCTCCTAAATTATAACGTTGCTCTGAGAAGAATAATTTGTTAATTACTCCTTTTGCTGTTTCATAATCTGGCGGTTCAGCATTACGTAATTGTCTATAAATATGTTCTACTGCTTCTTTTTCAGAATTGGTAGGGTCTTTTTGCAATGTATTGTAGATGATTGCAAAATCTCCAGTTTCATTATTTTCTTTATGTAAAAGAATGGTTTTAGAACCAGAATCAATTATTTCATCAATATGTTCTTTTTCTAAAACAGTATCACGATCAAATATAATTTCATTACGCTCAATAGATACAACTTCTCCAGTATCTTCATCCACAAAATCTTCAAACCAAGTTTTAAGAACTCTTGCTGCTAATTTTCTCCCTAATACTCTTTTAAGACCAGCTTTAGATACGTTTATTTCTTCAGCTAAATTAAATATTTCTAAGATATCTTTATCTCTTTCGTATCCAATTGCTCTAAATAACGTAGTTACTGGTAATTTTTTCTTTCTATCGATATATGCATATAATACTTGATTTATATCGGTAGAGAATTCTATCCAAGAACCTTTAAAAGGTATTACTCTTGCTGAATATAATTTTGTTCCATTTGCATGGAATGATTGTCCAAAAAATACACCTGGCGATCTGTGTAATTGTGATACTACAACACGCTCAGCACCATTAATAATGAAAGTTCCACTATTAGTCATGTAAGGTATAACACCTAAATATACATCTTGTACTATTGTTTCAAAATCCTCATGTTCTGGATCTGTACAATATAATTTTAATCGTGCTTTTAATGGTACACTATATGTTAATCCTCTTTCGATACATTCTTGTTGAGAATAACGTGGAGGGTCAACAAAATAATCTAAAAATTCTAAGACAAAATTATTACGTGTATCTGTAATAGGAAAGTTGTCTGAAAATGTTTTATATAAACCTTCGTTTCCTCTTTCGTCAGCCTTTGTTTCTAATTGAAAAAAGTCTTGGAAAGATTTTACTTGAATATCTAAGAAATCAGGATATTCCATTATTTTTTTCGCAGTTGCGAAATTTACTCTTTCGGTTGTATTTGTTGTTGCCAAATGGAGAAATTTTAATGGTTAAAAATTCAATTTTCTTTTGCAATGTCTATATACGCAAAATGGTTTAGGTCATTCCGATTGAATTCGGAAGACCTAAACCTTTATTTTGAGTCCGTTTATACTATTGAATAATTCGTATATTGGACTAGCTATAAAACTTATTTAAGTTCTACTTCTGCTCCTGCTTCTTCTAAAGATTTTTTAAGACCTTCTGCCTCATCTTTAGATACTCCTTCTTTGATTGGTGCTGGTGCACTATCAACGATTCCTTTAGCTTCTTTTAATCCTAAACCAGTTAATTCTTTTACTAATTTAACAACTGCTAATTTAGATCCACCTGCTGCTGTAAGAATTACATCGAATTCAGTTTTTTCTGCTGCTGCTTCTCCATCTGCTGCTGGACCTGCTACTGCTACTGCTGCTGCTGCTGGCTCAATACCATATTCATCTTTTAATATAGTTGCTAATTCATTAACGTCTTTTACTGATAAGTTAACTAATTTTTCTGCGAAATCTTTTAAATCTGCCATTTTATTCTGTTTTTTTAATTTTATTATTTAGTTTAATTGTGCGCGTAATTTATTTTTCAGATAATGTTTTAATTATACCTGATAATTTATTACCACCTGATTGTAATGCTGATATAACATTCTTAGCTGGTGATTGTAATAAAGTAATAATATCTCCAATAAGCTCTTCTTTAGATTTTATGTTTACTAATGTATCTAATTGGTCATCTCCAATATATACTGCTGATTCTACATAAGCTCCTTTAAGAACTGGCTTATCTGATTTTTTTCTAAATTCCTTTATTACTTTTGCTGGAGCATTTCCAGTCTCAGAAAATAATATGGATGTGTTTCCTTTTAATGTTGATGGTAACTCTCCAAAGTCTTTCTCTGATTTTTCCATTGCTTTTGCTAGCAATGTATTTTTAACAACTGCTAACTTAACATTTGCTTTAAAACAAGCTCTTCTTAAGTTAGATGTAGATAATGAATCTAAACCTGATATATCTGCTAAATAGATAATACTATTATCAGTTAACTGGCTTGTCAAATCTTTAATCACTACTGATTTCTCTTCTCTAGTCATAATGTCTTACTTTTAACTTGCTTAAACTGATTTTACTTCTACTTGGATACTTGGACTCATAGTACTAGACATGAAAACACTTTTCACATAAATACCTTTTGCACTTGTTGGCTTTAACTTAAGAATTGTTTGAATCAACTCATTTGCATTCTCTTCGATTTTTTTAGCATCGAAAGATACTTTACCTACTGCAGCATGAATAATACCTGTTTTATCAACTTTAAAGTCAATTTTACCTGCTTTTACTTCTTTTACTGCTTTTGCTACATCCATTGTTACTGTTCCAGTCTTAGGGTTAGGCATTAATCCTCTCGGTCCTAAAATTCGTCCTAAAGGTCCTAATTTACCCATTACACTAGGCATAGTGATAATTACATCAACATCTGTCCATCCTCCTTTAATTTTTTGAAGGTACTCGTCTAATCCAACATAATCCGCTCCTGCTGCTGTAGCATCTGCTTCTTTATCTGGTGTTACTAATGCTAATACTTTAACATCTTTTCCTGTTCCGTGTGGTAGTGATACTACACCACGAACCATTTGATCTGCTTTACGTGGGTCAACACCTAAACGCAATGCTAAGTCAACAGATGAATCAAAATTAGTATTTGTAATTTCTTTTACTAATGCTGAAGCTTCTGTTAGTGTATATACTTTATTAGTATCTACTTTAGCTATTGCTTCTTTTCGTTTTTTAGTTATTTTTCCCATTGTTTATGCTTTTACTGGTTTAGTACCTGTTACAGTAACTCCCATTGATCTGGCTGTTCCTGCTATCATCAACATTGCTGATTCTACTTGAAATGCATTCATATCTACCATTTTATCTTCGGCTATCTTTTTTATTTGATCCCAAGATATTTTACCTACCTTAACACGGTTAGGTTCTCCTGATCCTTTTTTAAGTTTGATAGCTTCTAATATTTGTACTGCTGCTGGTGGAGTTTTAACTACAAAATCAAAAGACTTATCTTTATACACTGTAATTACTACAGGTAGCACTTTCCCTTGTTTGTCTTGAGTTCTTGCATTAAATTGCTTACAGAACTCCATGATGTTAACTCCAGCGGCACCAAGTGCTGGTCCTACAGGTGGTGAAGGATTTGCTGCTCCTCCACGAACTTGTAATTTTACGACCTTACCTACTTCTTTTGCCATTTTAATATTTGTTTTAAATTTAGATAATTCATTAATTGGAAGCTAATGAACTTACTTAATCATGTAACACTTATGATACTTTATTTACTTGTGTATAACTCAGTTCTAATGGTGTTCTTCTTCCGAAAATTTTCACCATTACTTCTAGTTTACGCTTTTCTTCATTAATTTTCTCTATTGTTCCATCAAAACCATTAAATGGTCCGTCGATAACTTTTATTGTTTCTCCTACTATATAAGGGATTACTACGTTTTCATTTTGTATTGCTAACTCATCTACCTTTCCTAGCATTCTATTTACTTCTGCTTTTCTTAACGGTACTGGATCTCCTCCTTTTACTTCTCCTAAAAACCCTATTACTCCTGTAATTGATTTTATTACGTGAGGTACTTCTCCGCTTAAACTAGCTTTAACCATAATATAACCTGGAAAATATACTTTTTCAATGTTATATTTTTTTCCTTTTCTTATTTGTATTACTTTTTCTGTAGGCACAAGTACTTCTTCAACAAAGTCAGAAAGTCCTAAACGAGATATTTCGTTCTCAATATAAGTTTTCACTTTATTCTCTTGCCCTCCAATAGCTCGTACTACATACCACTTTTTTACAATATCAGCCATATTAATTTTCTAGTTAAAAATTTTATAAAACCAATTTAAAGCATTTTGAAATGTTTTATCAGTAGCAAATACAGCTAATGCAAAAATTATTGTAAAAATTGCAACTATCATAGTAGATTTTTGAGCTTCTGATAAAGGCACCCACGTTACTTCATTATTAAGCTCTTTATATGATTCCTTTACGTAATTTAGAATTCCCATAATTTATATTTATTTTTTTAAGCATATGTTTGATTTGTTATTTATCTTAATATACTTTTATCATTCCAAACATGGTCTAAGAATTTTCTCATTACATGTCTTTATTCTAGCACGGGCGGAGAGACTCGAACTCCCGACACCTGGTTTTGGAGACCAGTGCTCTACCAACTGAGCTACGCCCGTAATTACTATTTAACTAGTATAAATCAAGGCATCACGCTTTTAGCGTGACACCTTTTTTATATATACAAGCGTACTTTTTTTAAAGTATCTCTGTAACTTGTCCTGCTCCTACTGTTCTACCTCCTTCACGGATTGCAAAACGCAGTCCAACATTCATTGCTATTGCTTGATGTAATTCAACTTCAATTGTTAAGTTATCTCCAGGCATAACCATTTCAACACCACTTGGTAAAGAAATAGTACCAGTTACATCCGTAGTTCTAACATAGAATTGTGGACGATAATTGTTATGGAATGGAGTGTGACGTCCACCTTCTTCTTTTTTAAGGATATAAACCTCTGCTTTAAATTTAGCGTGTGGTGTTACAGAACCTGGTTTACAGATTACCATTCCTCTTTTAATATCTTCTTTTGCTATACCTCTTAATAATATACCTACATTATCTCCTGCTTCTCCTCTATCTAATATCTTACGGAACATTTCTACTCCTGTTACTGTAGAAGTTAATTTTTCTGCTCCCATTCCTATAATATCAACTGCATCTCCTGTATTAGCTACACCTGTTTCTATACGACCAGTTGCTACTGTTCCACGACCTGTAATTGAAAATACATCTTCTATTGGCATTAAAAAATCTTTTTCTACATCTCTTTTTGGTAATTCAATCCAAGAATCAACTGCTTCCATCAATTCTAAAATTGATTTTGCCCATTTTTCATCTCCATTCAATCCTCCTAATGCTGAACCTGCTATTACTGGTGTATTATCACCATCATATTCATAGAAATCTAATAATTCTCTAATTTCCATTTCTACTAATTCTAATAATTCTTCATCATCTACCATATCCACTTTATTCATGAATACAACCATTCTAGGAATACCTACTTGACGTCCTAATAAGATGTGCTCACGAGTTTGTGGCATTGGACCATCTGTTGCAGCTACTACTAATATTGCACCATCCATTTGTGCAGCACCAGTTACCATATTCTTTACGTAATCCGCGTGACCTGGACAGTCAACGTGTGCATAGTGACGTTTATCTGTTGCATATTCAACGTGAGATGTATTAATTGTAATCCCTCTTTCTTTTTCTTCTGGGGCGTTATCAATTTGATCAAAGTCTTTTACTTCACAAAATCCTGCTTTAGCTAATACAACTGTAATTGCTGCAGTTAAAGTAGTTTTCCCATGATCTACGTGACCAATTGTACCAATATTTAAGTGTGGTTTTGAGCGGTCAAAATGTTCTTTTGCCATAATTATTATTTTTAAATCTAGTTATATAATTTATTTTAGTGTTCTTGTTTTATTTCTTTGAATTCTATACTTATTAATGAGAGCCAATGACGGGAATTGAACCCGTGACCTCTTCCTTACCAAGGAAACGCTCTACCTCTGAGCTACACCGGCTTAAAAAAAGAGCGAGAGACCGGGCTCGAACCGGCGACAGTCAGCTTGGAAGGCTGAAGCTCTACCAACTGAGCTACTCTCGCTTTTAAATTATCTACCTAATTTAAGGTGCATCTATATTATTATAAATAAAATAGCGTTTCTTTTTCAGAGTGCAAAATTAATAATTTTTATTGAATTTGACTACTTATTTTTATTTATTTTTAAAAAAGTGTGGGGAGAGAAGGATTCGAACCTTCGAAGGCTTAGCCAACGGAGTTACAGTCCGTCCTCGTTGACCGCTTGAGTATCTCCCCAAAAACTTTATTCAAAGAACTTAAATCAACTTCACAAAGTTATATGTAGTTGAAATAAAAAGAGCCAATGGAGGGACTCGAACCCACGACCTGCTGATTACAAATCAGCTGCTCTAGCCAGCTGAGCTACATCGGCTTTTACCATTTTTTTTACAAAAAAACAGTCCGCTTTTTCTAACGGACTGCAAATGTAAGATGTTTTTTTTCTTTACAAAACTTTTTTACCTATTTTTTTTATTTTTTTTATTTCTTCAATTAATTATCTTTTTTTTGTTATTTTTTTTCATGTTTCCTTTAGCTGATTTACAATAAATTATACCTTATTTTAATTTACCTTCCTCTTTGTTTTTCTTTAAGTTTTTTTAGACTTCTTTTTAATGCATCTACTGCCAAAGACGTTCCTTCTTCAAATGTTTTTGCTATTTTCTTTACTACTATATCATCTCCTGGCACATTCAATTTAACTTCTATTGTCTTATTTTCTTTATCGCTCGTTTTTTGAACTTTTAAAAAAACTTCTGCTGCCACAATTTTATCATAAAACTTATTTAACATTCTTACCTTACTCTCTATATAGATTTTCAAATCCTTATCCATATTAAAATTTACTGACTGTACATATACTTTCATAAGATTCTATTTTTTAATTGAACTCCTTGGATGAGCTCTGTTATACACATTTTTTAATTCTTTTAAACTACTATTTGTATAGATTTGTGTCGATGCTAAACTTGCATGACCTAACAATTCTTTTACTGAATTTAAATCTGCTCCTTCATTAATTAAGTGTGTTGCAAATGCATGGCGCAATATATGCGGACTCTTTTTTACCTTTGATGACACCCTACTAAAGTAATCATTTATTACTCGATACACAAGTGTTCCATAAAGTTTATTTCCTTTTTTCGTAATGAACAAATAATCATTATCTTGAGAAACTTCTTTTCGTATTACTATATATTCCTTTATTGTATTTTGCAATACCTTCAATAATGGTATGTATCTCTCTTTATCTCTTTTCCCTAATACCTTTATCATATCTTGCTTTAAATCCACATCTGCTATCTTAATATTTATTAACTCATTTCTTCTTATTCCTGTTGCATAAAAAAGCTCCACCATTAATTTATTCCGTTGTGGAACAAATCCCTTTTCTAACTCTAAATTTAACAACACTTCTGTTATCTCTTTTTCATTAAATGGGACATTCACTCTTTTTGGTACTTTTAATGATTTATGTTTTTGCAATGGGTTTTCCGTTACCTGTTTTGTTTTTATCAAAAACTTATAAAACGATTTTAATGAACTCATTTTTCTATTTATTGTTCTATTTGATATTTCTTCTGATACCAATAAAACTATCCACGATCTAACCTGTGTATAACTGATTTCTTTTAATGACGTTACCTCATATTGTTTTTTTAAAAATTTTGAAAATGCTCCTAAGTCATTTTGATACGATACTATGGTATGTCTCGAATATTTTTTTTCTAAAGTTAAATATTCTAAAAATGGGTG
>Ga0256840_1001170_pt1 | contig 25114 bp, 27 predicted proteins | sample 355202metaG_FD_185969 | JGI IMG/M metagenome (GOLD analysis project Ga0256840, IMG submission 185969) | Hydrothermal vent microbial communities from Mid Atlantic Ridge, Atlantic Ocean - 355-202 | ecosystem: Environmental > Aquatic > Marine > Hydrothermal vents | place: Atlantic Ocean: Mid...
CAGGTCATGCCGTTAACCTTCAACGTAAGCTCCATTTCTTCCACCGTTACTTACTATGCTTGAGGACTTATGGGGATTATTTTTTACAATCTGAAAAGCCCAACCAGAGAATTTTTATAGTTTGAAGGCTAAATTAGGATGGTGAAAGAAATGAGGCTGGACGAACTGGATTTGAAGCTTATATACCTCCTCATGGACAACTCCCGGCTGAGCATCTCGGAGCTTGCGGAAAGGCTCGGTGTCAGCAGGCCGACCGTCAAATCCCGGCTTGAAAAGCTTGAGAAGGAAGGGGTGATCCTTGGATATACCGTAAAGCTGAACCCGGAGTTGCTCAGGGCTCACAACGTTGTCGCCCTCATAGTCAAGACGGACAGTCCGGAAAAGATGAGCGAGTTTGAGGAGATCATCGAAATAAACCGCTTCACGAGCAGGAAGTACCTCATAAAAATAGCCGTTGAGAACATGGAGGCGCTGAGAAAAGTCATAGAGGGTGCAGGGTTCGAGGTTATCGAGATAATGCCCATTCTCGAAAGCGTAGAGCGTCCCAGTCCCCCAAGGGTCAAGGTTCCCTTCAAGTGCGACTACTGCGGCAAGGAGATCGTCGGGGAGCCCATCGTGTATAAGTACCACAACAGGGTTTACTTCTTCTGCTGCCCGACCTGCCTGAGGGAGTTCAAGAAGACGAGGGAGAACATAGAGAAGTTCAAGCTAAAAGAAGAAAAAGCGGAACATGCCCACGAGCACAGTTGAGGGCTTACTCTTCGCCTTCCTCCTCGATTCCCATGGCTTCCTCACAGGCTTCGTGCCTCTCCTTCCAGCCGTCGCCCATGTACTTGGCCATGTAGTCTTCCATGGCAGACTCCATCTCATCGTGCATCTCAATGAGGTTACCATCCCCCATGTGCTCCTCCATTTCCGCGTACATCTCATCATCCATCATGCCGTGCATGCCGTAGCCGCTCATGGGGCCAAAGCCCCAGCGCGTGCCGGTTCTCTCGGTTGTCTCGAATCCCCCCGTGTGGGCCATTCCAAGCGGAAGGGCTATGAGCGCTCCGATGAGGAGCCCGATAAACAGGTACTTCCACTCCATTTTGCATCACCTCAAATTTTGTTTTCCATATACGCATTCGCCCGGTGGGATATAGGGCTTATTTATTGCTCACATTCTGGAAATTCAAGCCCCGAAAATTTTCGGAAAGGAAACCATAATTACCAAGAAAGCTGAAAAATGAAAGGTACTCATCCCTCAAGGAGCTTTCTCCGTCGCTTCTCGTATTCCTCGTCGTCTATTTCGCCCCGTGCGTACTTCTCATCGAGTATCTCCAGGGCGCTCTTCTTGCTTCCCCCAGAGCCCTGCTCAACCAGCCATTTAATGAACCAGACTATTCCAACGATTATCAGCACCCAGAACAGGAGCATGAATATCGCCCCAAAGATTCCAAAGTAGCCGAATCCCATCATCTCATGCCACCCCCATTCTCCTTCTCCAACATGGGGCCAAGAACTGGCTCCCTAAACTTTCGAACATCATTTTGATCTCCCCACATACTACTCAGTGGTAAAGGCTATAGGGCTTATTGTTGGCAAAAGGGGAGGAGATACAGAAAGATTTTCGCAAAAGATAAAGCAAAGAGGCCATCAAACCTTCAAAAACTTCGCGTCGATATAGTCATCCAACCCCCGTCAACCAATTTTAATCGCCGGATTATTCCGTGGTATAAGACAAAGTCGGCAACGCCTTCCGCCGAAAGGCTTAAATTTAATAACGTGATATTTAATATCATGATACTAAAATTTATCAACCGTGAGTTCGAGCTGAATGCCCTCGAAGAACTATACGCCCAGGACAGGGCACACCTCGTGCTCATCTATGGAAGGAGAAGGATTGGAAAGACCGAGCTTGTAAAGCAGTTCATGAAAAACAAACCCAGCTTCTACTTCCTGGCGAGAAAGGAGCCGATGGAGCTTGAGATTGAGAGATTGGTCACGGGCTTCAACAGGAAGTTCAACGTTTTCATCGAGGCCAGGAATCTGGAAGAGTTCTTTGAGGAAGTGAAAAACTTCGGAAGGCTCGTCTTTGTAATCGATGAGTTTCCCTACTGGGTGGAGGAGGATAAATCCATTCCATCGGTCTTCCAGTACATCTGGGACAAGATTCTCAAGGACTCCAGGATAATGCTTATCCTCCTCGGCTCGTCGATAGCCACTATGGAGAGCCTCATGAGCTACAAAAACCCGCTCTACGGGAGGAGGACGGCCCAGATAAAACTATCGAGCCTCGGCTTTTTCCACCTGGGGGAGGCGTTTCCCCGCTACTCATGGGAGGAGCTTGTGAAGGTTTACGGCACCATAGACGGCATCCCCGCTTACCTCCGGTACTTCGACGATTCGCTGAGCGTAGAGGAAAACATCCAGCGGAATTTTTACAGCAAGGTGAGCCTGCTCTACGAAGACGCCGAGAGGCTCCTGAAGGACGAGCTGAGGGAACCCGTGACCTATCTGAACATCCTGAGGGCGATAAACGAGGGGAAAACGAAGCTGACAGAGATCGCCAACGAGACGAAGGTGGCCGTGACGAACCTGCCGAAGTACCTAAAGACGCTCGAAACCCTTGATCTGGTTTACAGGGAGTTCCCGGTGACGGTGAGGGAAAGAAAGCGCTTTGGAATCTACCGCGTGAAGGATTTTTACTACCGCTTCTGGCTCCGCTTCGTTTACCCTTACAGGGATGACATTGAAATTGGGGCCATAAGCTTCGATGACCTAAGAAAAGACTTCAAGGTATACCTCGGCGAGGTCTTTGAAGAGATAGCGAAACAGTTCCTGATAATGCTGAACGCGAAGGGGAGGCTTCCCTTCAGGTTCACGAAGATAGGCAGATGGTGGGACAAAAAGGAGGAGATAGACCTCGTCGCTATCAACAGCCTAACGGATGAAGCTGCGTTTTTTGAGGTCAAGTGGAAGAACCTGTCCTATCGGGACGCCCTAAGGGCCCTAAAGAAACTTGAGGAGAAGAGCGAGAAAGTGGGCATCGATGGAAAGGAAAAACGCTACGGGCTGATTGCAAAGCACCTTGCGGAAAAGAAAGAGCTGAGAGAAGAAGACTATCTGGCCTTTGATATGGGGGACTTTCAAGAATAGCGGATGAGTTGTTAAGGAAACAAGAAAAAGAATATAAAAGGCCAGATATTCACCATCAGACCTTCAAAAACTTCGCGTTGATGGCAACTATCACCGTGCTCATGCTCATCAGCAAAGCTCCGAACGCCGGGCTGAGGAGTATGCCGTAGTTGTATAGCACACCCGCCGCCAGCGGGATGGCGAATGTGTTGTAGCCCGTTGCCCACGCCAGATTCTGAACCATCTTCTTGTATGTGGCCCTTGCGAGGTGTACGCCCGTTATGACGTCCCGCGGGTCGTTCCTGACGAGGATTATGTCCGCGCTCTCTATTGCAACATCCGTCCCCGCTCCGATGGCTATTCCAACATCCGCCTGTATCAGCGCCGGGGCATCGTTTATACCGTCGCCGACCATTGCCACCGTGTAACCCTGCTCCTGAAGCTCCTTGACCTTCTCGGACTTCTGGTGGGGCAAGACCTCTGCAAAGAACCCATCGAGGCCGAGCTCCTCAGCAACCCACTTCGCAACCTTGGCGTTGTCGCCGGTGAGCATGTAAGCTTTTATGCCCATCTCGTGGAGCTTTTCAACGGCCTCCCTCGATTCGGGTCTTATCCTGTCCGCTAAAGCCAGAGCACCTGCGAGCTTTCCATCAAGAACCAGGAAGACAACGGTCTTGCCCTGCTCCAAGACTTTGTTGACGCGCTCGTCTTCTCCCCACAGACCTTTTTCCTTCAAGAAGCCGGGGCTCACAACGAGGACTTCCTTTCCGTTGATGACGCCCTGGACACCTTTGCCCGGAAGAACCTTCGATTCGCTGACCTCGTAGGTCCCAAGGCCGAGTTCTTCAGCTTTTTCGACTATTCCCTGGGCTATCGGGTGACTTGACTGGGACTCAAGGGCAGCAGCGTACTTCAGAATCTCTTCATCTCCAAGCTCGCCCAGCTGGATTATCTCCGTAACCTCAAACTTTCCTTCAGTGAGCGTCCCTGTCTTGTCAAACACAACAACCTGCACGTCCTTCGCCCTCTCAAAGGCTTCCCTGTTCCTGATCAGTATCCCCTTTCTCGCCGAGATTGAGGTTGAGACCGAAACCACGAGAGGAACCGCCAGGCCAAGGGCGTGCGGGCACGTGATCACCATGACCGTAACCATCCTTTCAATTGCAAAGACAAAGGGCTCCCCGAAGTAAAGCCATGTGCCGAGGGTTATCGTTCCTGCGGTTATTGCTATGAGCGTAAGCCATAAAGCCGCTCTATTTGCCAGATCCTGGGTTCTTGACCTTGTCTCCTGCGCCTGCCTGACGAGTTCAACGACCTGCATCAGGTAGGTGTCCTTTCCTGTCTTTTCTATCCTGACCTTTATGGCCCCTTCGAGATTTATGGAACCGCCGATGACCCCATCGCCGGGCTTCTTGTAGACCGGCTTCGACTCACCCGTCAGCATGGCCTCGTTTACACTCGTTTCACCCTCGACTATGGTGCCGTCGGAGGGTATCTTCTCGCCGGGTTTGACGAGAACGACGTCGCCCTTCTTCAGCTCGCTGACCGGAACGTCCTTTATTCCCTCGGGCGTTACGAGGTGTGCCTCCGTCGGCATGAGCTTTATGAGCTCCTCCAGGGCCCTTGAAGCGCCGAGAACGGAGCGCATCTCGATGTAGTGGCCTATGAGCATGATGTCAATAAGCGTTGCCAGCTCCCAGTAGAAGGTCTTTCCGGGCAGGCCAAAGGTTACCGCCGCGCTGTAGAAGAAGGCAACCGTGATTGCCAGGGCTATCAGCGTCATCATGCCCGGGAGCTTCTTTCTCAGCTCATCCACCATGCCCTTCAGGAACGGCCAGCCGCCGTAGAAGTACACTATGGCCGAAAGACCGAAGAGAACGTAGTGGTCACCGGGAAAAGTCAGCTCAAAGCCCAAAAACCTCTGTATCAGCGGTGACAGGATCAGGATTGGGACCGTCAGTATCACGGAGACTATAAAGCGCTTTTTGAAGTCCTCCATCATCATCCTGTGGTGCTCGGCATGGGAGTGCCCATGTCCCTTGTGGCCCGCGTGTTCCCCACGGGCGGTCGTTTCGTGCCCTTCGTGCGTCCCGTATTCTCCATGTCCACCTTCATGGACGTGTTCTCCATGCTCCATCCTCTTCATTTCGGGGACTCTTTCCATCTCATCGTGATGTTCTTTCTCTTTCACGTTAACACCATAAAAGACTCTCTGTTCTTGGTGTACTTAACCGTTTTTTATCCAAAATTGAAAGGTGATGAAGATCAGATCATAACAAAAGAAAAGGGAACCAGAGCTCATTCCCTCATCGTGTTCTCGATTTCCCCCAGCCTTTTTGCAGGTTCAAACTCCTTCTCAGCGGATGAAACCATCAGGCCCTCGGCCATCTCAACGGTTTCGAGGTCGAACTCACCGGTCAGGATGCTCTCGCTCGTCAGGTCTATCATCGTGTTCAGCGCCTCCTCAAGGTTCTTGACCTTGCCCATTGCCTTTTCGAACTCGACCTGCATCTTTGCCACGTCCTCCGCCCCCGGCCCTTCGGCTATGCTCTTAACAACATCTTTGCTGAACTGTATGAAGTCGGCTGAGACTTTCACCAGCTCCCTCTGGATTTCTGCTTCTTCCATAAGGAGGAGTAAGCGTTTTGCCTGCTTTATCCTTTCCTCAAGGGCAAGGTACTTCATGGCGCTCCTCTTTAGGAGTGCCTCGTCGCCGAGCTTCGCCGCCTCCTTCCCCTGGAGGAAAATCTTACGCTTCAAATTTTCGAGGTTGTTGATGTACTGCTTCAACGCCATCTTGGCCTTCCTCATGCGTATCTTCCTCTCAATCTCCTTCTCCTCCTTCGACTTCCAGAGCTTGACCATAACCGTCACACCTCCCTAAACACGACGACAGTTACATTGTCTTCGGTAACCTTCAGGGCTTCCCCGATCAGCGCCTCCGCTGCCATCCGGGGGTCTGATTCGAAGGCAAGCTTTCTTATAATCCCCTCATCGATGTAGTCATGGAGCCCGTCCGTGCTGAGAAGCAGGACATCCCCGGCTTTCAGCTCCCACACGTATGTGTCAATCCCAAGGTCAACGCCGAGGGCCTTTGTAACGACGTGCCTCATGGGATGTTCTCTGGCTTCCTCCTCACTAATGACCCCGCGCTCAATGAGCTCCTGAACCACCGAGTGGTCCCTTGTCCTCGCGATTATCTTCCCCTCCCGCACAAGATAGGCCCTGCTGTCGCCGGTGTTTGCTACCACAGCCATTCTATTCCTCACGAAGGCAGCGGTAAGCGTCGTGCCCATCTTCCCCGGCCCGGGTGATATCTCCACTATCCTGCGGTGGGCATCCTCGTAGGCCCTTAGGAGGAGACCCTTTACCTCCTCCACCCCCATGCCGCGTGTATAGCCCCTCTCAAAGGTCTCACGGAGTGCTTCAACGGCCACCTTCGAGGCCAGCTCACCCCCCTCGTGTCCCCCAAGGCCGTCGGCAACGGCCAGGAGACAGGCGTCGCCGATGGGCAGGATAAGGAGCGCGTCCTCGTTCCGCTCCCTCCCGCCGGGATGTGAGATGCCCCAGACGGTGCCTTCGATTCCGGTGGAGATAATCCCAGGGTAAGCCTGTCCCCCAGTCATCCCCCGAACTCCTCCCCCCACTTTTCATAGCGCTCGATGTCCTTCCTCGTCAGGGGGCTCTTTATCTTCCTGAACGCCTCCTCAAAGTCCCTCATCTCAAGCGGGCGGGTTCTCAATGAGCGCTTCCTCAGCTCCTCGAAGGGAAGCCCGGCAAGCCTGTGGAGGTCTTTGTTCTCCTCGCGTATCATGTTCCATATAGCCTCCTGACAGAGGTTCCTGATGTCCCTGCCAGAGTACAGACGCCTCACGCTCTCCTCCGCTATCGCGTCGAGGTCGAGCCTCGAAATATCAAGCCCCTCAGTGTGTATCCTCACTATCGCCTTGATCGCCTCCTTGTCCGGCAGGGGCACGTAAATCCTCTTGGGGAAGCGCGAGAGCACCGCCTCATCTAAATCCCAGGGGGTGTTTGTGGCGGCAAGCGTGAGGACGAGCTTCTCATTCCCCTCCCCGTGAAAGCCCTCAAGCTCCGTGAGGAGCGTCGAGAGCATCCTCCGGGTGGCTTCGCTGGTGTCGTTTGAACGCCTCGTGGTCAGGGCGTCTATCTCGTCGAGGAACACTATGCTCGGGGCTTTTTCTCTCGCGACCTCGTAGAGGGCGCTTATTATCTTGCTCGACTCGCCGAAGTACTTGCTCAGGACGCTTGACGCTTTAACGTTGAAGAAGGTGGCGTTTAAGCTCCCGGCGGCGGCCGAGGCGAGGAGCGTCTTACCCGTCCCGGGAGGCCCAAAGAGTAGTATGCCCCTCCACGGCTGAACCGCGGCGGGTTTTTTAAGGGCCGCTATCACGACCGTCTCCATCATGAGGAGCTTGACGTCCTCAAGGCCGCCTATGTCGTCCCACGTCGTCCGTGACTTGGAGATAAGCCCCAGCACGTACTCCCTGAACTGGTCTTCCTCGTCTTTCTCCTGGGTCGTGCTCTTTCCTTCGGCGCCTACAACGGCCTTTCGGCCGTATTCACCCCTCTCTATCTGCCCGGCCACATCCTCCCACTTCTTCGCCTTCTTAAGGTAGAGCTCCCCGTTGTAGGGGACGTGCCTGGCCAGCTGTCTGAGTATGGAGGCACACCGGAGGGCGCTCTTTTTCGCCCTCTCCATGTCTCCCGCGGCGACAGCCCTTTCAAACTCCTTCTTGGCCCTTTCAAACTCGTTCAGCAGGGGCCCTGAAAGGTCAACAGGCATCCTCACACCCCCCCGAATCCAAGCTTTATCTTGTGGACGATTATCTCCGCCTTCTCGACCAGCTCTTCCGGAAAGTCGAGGCCGTTCTCAAGGCGGAGCCTGAGTTGCTCCCTCAGGGCCAACAGCTCTTTTCTCATCTCTCCTCTCGCGTAGTGCGCCAGGTCGTCGGCATACTTGAGTGCATTAACAAGGTCGTTGAGCTTCAGATATAGGAGGAACAGCTCACCCGCGTAGTAGGCGCTCCTCGACAGGTCGTTGAGCGAAACGCTTCTGCTGAGGTTCTCGCGGTAGTTCTTCCCGAGGAACTCGGCCAAATCCCTCTGAAGCTCCTCCACCGACTGGTAGCGCTCCTCCTTGTTCTTCGCGAGGCACTTCATCACGACCGGCTCAAGGGGCTTCGCGTTGGGGTTGAGCTGACCCGGCGGCACTGGCTCCTCAAGGGTTATCTTCGACGCCACCTCGACGAAGTCCTCCCCCTCGAAGGGAGGCCTTCCAGTCAGAAGCTCGTAGAGAACTGCGCCTATCTGCCACACATCGGTCCTCTCATCTGTTCCTCCAAAGCGGGAGCTTATATGTTCCGGAGCGGCGTAGAGCGGTGTGAAGCTGACCGTGTGGGTCGTCCTGCTCTCCTTGAGCAGCTTGCTGAGCCCCCAGTCGCTCACCTTGGCCCTCCCGCCCTTGAGCAGGATGTTGCTCGGCTTGAGGTCACGGTGGACTATCCCCTTTGAGTGGGCATACTTGATGCCCTCCGCAACGTCGAAGATTATCCCCGCCGCCTTTTCGGGGCTGAGGGGCTTTTCGAGCTTTGCAAGGCTCGTCTCGCAGTACTCCATCTCAAGATAGGGGAGGGGGAAGATGTTGTAGTCGTAGAGCTCAACTATGTTCGGGTGGCTGAGGAGCGACCAGTTCCTTACCTCCCTGAGGAATGTCTTGCCCCCCTCCTCCGTCAGACTGAGCGGGACTTTTAGGGCAACGACGCTCCCGTCGTGCTTTTCCGCACGGTAGACCCTTGCAAAGCCGCCCTCACCGATGGGCTCAACCTTTCTGTACCTCGCGAAGAGCTCCTCCAGTGGGGTACGGGGGGTGCCGCCGGTAGAATCCTGCCTATTCCCGGCGGGAACCGGGACCGGGGCCGGAACTGGGGTTTTGGGCTCTATCTTCGGTCTCTCGATTATTTCGGTGCTCACTTTCACCTTGGCGCTTACCATGCCGGAGCGAACCACGACCTTGGCGCTGACCCTGCCCCGCCCCCTCGGAACGGCGGTGACGGTCTGGGAGACGTACTCCCCGGGCCTGACGGCCCTGAAGTACACCCTCGTGGAGCTGAGGTCGAGGTGCCTGGAGAGGTCGCCGAGGTCTATCTCGACGTTTATGGTGCCCCTGAGCAGGTTCCTGAAGCCGATCCTGAGGGGTATCTCCTCACCAGCGTGGACCTTGGGGGGAAGCTCGATTATCACCGACTTGCGGAGGAGCTCCTTCATGTCCTCCTTCGGTACCGGAGGAACTGGCGGAACCGTTTTGGGATACCGCCTCTTGTACCGTTTACTCGACTTCGAAACGTCCTTGAGCAGGTGTTTTATCAGGTGTCCAAACCACATGACTATCACGATGAATATTATGAATCCGGCCGCCCTCCCAAAGATGAAGGATATTATAACTATAAACACGAAGAGCTTGACGAGGCCCTCCAGGATGTCGTCGTCCATGAACCAGTGCCCCATGTGCACGCGTATCCCTCCATTCCCGCTGAGACAACCAGTTCCGGCGGGCATTTAACCCTTTTTGGTGCCGTTTTGAAAGTCCGCGCGGGACTGTTTTTCACTTAAGACAAGTTCATGGAGGAGGTTCATTCCGGAGTGTATGTCACTCAGTGACTACCTCCTCCCCCTTATCCTTCTCCCCCGTAACCTTTTCGGCCGCGCTCTCGGGCTCAAGCTCACCCTCCTTCACAGCCTGTATCGTCCTCATTATCTCCGCCAGCTCCTCGTCCTCCTCGAACTCGACGCCGGCACCAATGGCCTGGTCGGTGTAGCCGAGCATGGTGTTGAGGTTCTCATTTAGGTTCTGGGCGTCGAGCTGCATGCTGACTAGGTTCTTTTCGAGTTCCTCCGGGGACATTTTCCTGAGAAGTTCCCAGGTCGGTGTGCCCTTCAGTATGGCCTCGTTCTCCTTGATTATCAGCAGGTTCGCCACGAGCATGAGCTGTTTGTTGAGCTGGGCGTGGGTGTTCTGGAGGCTCTGCTTTTTCCGGTTCAGCGTCTTAATTTTGGTCGCTATGGTGAGCTCCTCGCTTTTGCTCCTCGCTTCCTTTGCCCTCTGGAACAGCGCCGCTATCTGGGCGTCTATCTCGGCTATCTCGTCCTCTATCTTCCTTATCTGCATGTCGAGCTTGATCTGGTTTTCCCTGAGCTGGTCAATCGGTATGTCCAGGGGGTTCTTCCTCCCGAAAAACCTTGAAAGGAGCCCCATCACAGCTCCTCCTCCGTCTCCCTCTCCAGCTTGGGCGAGGCTATCTTCTCCGTCACTTCCTCAACGTCGGCCTCTCCCGTCTCGACCTTGGCCCATGCATCCATGAGCTCCCTCTCGGTCTGGTCCTCCGTTCCCTCAAACTCGGCTATGTCCATCTCGAAGACCCTGTTCAGGTTCTCGACCATCTCGTCGAACTCCCTGCCGTCGAGGCTCACCTTGACGAGCACGCTTTCCAGCTGCTCAGGCTCAACTTTGGAGAGCTTGTCCCAGAGGCCTATCTTCCTAAGCTCCTTCTCGTACTTCTTGACGACTATCAGGTTCTTGACGAAGGTGTACTGCTTCTGCGCAGTCGTGAAGTCCCTTAAGCGAAGCTTCTGCTCCATGTCGAGGCTCTTGATCTCCTGGGCGAGCATCTTCTTCTTGAGCACGTCCGTCCCGATGCCCTCCTGGAAGAGCTGCTTCTTTTTCTTCTCTATGCGCTCTATCTCCTTCTTCGTCCGCTCAAGCCTGTTCCTCAGCCGTATCTCCTCTTCCTGAAGCTCCCTGAGGGAGAGCTTTTCAATCGGGGTCTTCCTAAACCTGTCGAGTATTCCCATCACCATCACCTCACTTCCGTATCAGCACGAGTCCGAATCCATCTATGTATTTCACCAGGTTGCCCTCACGGGCGATTTCATAGAACGCCCTCCTCACGTACTCCTCGCCACCGCATTCGAGGCCCTCGCTGAGCGGTAGGTAGTCCCTGCCCTCAAGCTTTTTCCTCACGCACTCCCTGACCTTTGCGTACATCTCCTCGTCAAGCTCAAGGCGCACCAGGGGGACGAGTGCCTTGGCGTAGCGGTCGTTGGGGTTGTGGATTACCTCACCGCTCTCCGTGTCGAGGAGTATCAGCGAGACGTTCTCCGAGTAGAAGTTCCTGTGGAAGTCCTCCGACGAGACGTACCTCCTCACCCTCTCCTCGAAGCCGAGAGGTGAGGCGATAACGAGGATCGTCCTTGCGTTCTCCTTTGAGTCCCTCGCATCGATGAGGTGCACGTTGACCTCCGCTAGGGTGAGGGGGTCGGTGTCGAGGCCCAGCTCCGCCAGCCTTTCAACCCTCGTCAGGTAAATCCCCCTAACGAGTATCCTCTCCTTCCTCCCGAGGAGCTTCTTCTCCTTCAGGGCTACCTCAACGTACCTGTTCTCCGGCAGGTTCTTGAGGGACTTCTCGTCAAGCTTTCCGGCGAATCTCGCCGTGTCCTCGCCCTTCTTCTCCTCAATCCTTTCAACGGAGTACGTTCTGCCGAGGAGCCGCACTTCTCCCGCGAATTTGCTCTTCATCCTGCCCACGAAGTTGAGCTCACCGATCCTCGCCTCATCCCTGAGCACCAGGCGGGAGCCCTTCTCGACCTTGCCCGACATCGCGAGGATTTCCTCTATCCTGCTTTTCAGCAGGCGCTCCTTCTCGGAAAGCTCAAGCTCCCTCTTCCTCAGCTCCATCTCCTTCTCCCTGAGTTCGAGCTCCCTCCTCCTGAGCTTCTCCTCAAGGAGCCTCGCCTCGCGCAGTGCCTCCTCTCTGGCGCGGGTCAGCTCTTCCTCCAGCTTTTTCCTCAGCTCCTCGTCCTTAAGCTCCATGAGCCTTCTGGCGAGCTCCTCCTTCTCGCGCTCGAACCTCTCGATCAGCTCCTCTTTCTCCCTGCGGAGCCTCTCTACCTCCTCCAGGCTCGATGCCGACAGCTCTTCCTCAAGCTTTCTGCGCTCCTCCTCGAAGAACTCCACCATCTCGGCTATCCTCTTCTTCAGCTCCTCAACCCTGGCTTCGCAGCTCTCCCTGACTGCTTCAACTTCCTCCGCCTTTTCGCGCTCCCACTCCTCCATGAGCGTCCTGAACCAGCCGTATTTGCTTGCCTCGTTTATTGCGGCATCGATTTTCTCGCGGTAGCTCTTCCACGTCCTCTTGAGGTAGTAGCGGAGGGGGAGCTTTATCTCGGGGTCTTCGAGCTGCTCCTCTATCCACCTGTCCACCCCGAGGTAGTATGTCTTTAAGAGCTGGAGGGTCTCCTCGTCCCTGCGGTAGAGCTTTTCGAGGATGTCCTCCATCGTCGTTATCTCAAAGACGTTGTACTTCAGTATCTCATCTATCAGACCTATCTCGCGTTCCGAGAAGCGCTTTTCTGCGGGTGGAAACGCCTCACCCTTCTTCCAGAAGCTCCACGCGAGAACCGCCAGTGCTGCCTCGAACTTCGCCCTGAACGTGCTGTCAAGGTCCCTAAGAAAGTCCCCGCACTCGCCTTCGAGATAGCGCGAGTAAGAGTCCTGAATCCTCTCCCAGAGGCTCTTCCGGGTCTCGAAGTCCTCAACGGTAACGTCCCTGCCCTGACGCAGAACCCTCTCGGCCGGACGGAGCAGGTTCCTCACGCATTCAGGGTTTCCCTCGTTGAACACCACCATGGTACCACCTCACAGCAGGATGGAGAGCTCCCTCTCCAGCTTTCTCGCCATGTCCTCAACCGCGGTGCCGTAGCCCTCGATGGCTATGACCACGGCGGTTCCGTTATCCCTCTCTTCAACCAGCACCTCCACCTCCATCCTCCCCTTTTTGGTGTACGCCCTGTATCGGGAGACGTTTCCCTCAGAGGAGACGTAGTATGCACCGAATTTTGAGAGGACGTACTTCAGCAGTTTTCGAACCACCACCGGCTCTTCTCGGGTCAGGTGCTCAATCTCCCTCCTCGTTGGGGAGACCCTTGAGCCTATGTCCTCGGGCTCCACGCGGTACACCCTAACCTTCTCCTCGGTCGGGGGGTCGAGCTTTGAGAGGAGCTCCTCCGCAAAGCCCTCAACGTCACTGGAATCTATTATGAAAGATATCCCCCTGACCTTGGAAATTCTGGCGCGGTTTGACCACTTGTCAAGGAGGTATTCAACGCGCTTTCGCTCCGCGTCGTTCTCATAGCCAACTATGAACAGGTGCGGCATGACGGTTCACCCTCCACTTTCACTCACTTGTTGAATCAATGGAGCTTTGGAGTATATAACGTTTTCGGCAATTTGGAGAAAAATACAGTGTTTCAAAATTTTCCATTCTGTAAAATACTGGAAAATAGGAGGAATGCACAGGGAAAAATCAAACCCTGTCAACGACGCCCTTCAGTATCTCCTCGACCTTCGCTGCGACCTCAAGCAGCTCGTCGTTCCCGGTTATGCTCATTGCGACCGTCGGGAGCAGAAGCCCCACGTAGGTCTTTCCGTCCTTCACGTACACCACCAGGTTGCAGGGCAGGAAGGTACCGCTGTTGATGTCGACACCTATGAGCCGGCTTGAGAACTCCGGGTTGCAGGTGCCGAGGATGACGTAGGGCTCCATATCAAGGTCGAGCTTCTCCTTGAAGAGCTCATCCACCTTTATCTCGCTGAGAACCCCGAAGCCTTCCTTCTTGAGCTCCTCCTTGACCCGCTTAACGGTCTCGTCAAATCCGAGCTCGACCTCCCGCACGTATGCATACTCCTCATTCTCCATGGCATGGCCTCTGTGCATGCCCTTTCCGTGGCCTTTGCAGCCACCTTTCATCTCGTGGCGGCCCTTCATACCGCCTTTTCCCATGTTATTCATTTCACCTTTCATTTCAAATCACCTCTTCTTGATTTCAATATCCTTTCAGTCTGTACGGTTAATAGGGTTGTCGTTACCAGAATTGAAATATTTAAGTAGGAAATTTTACAGAATGAACAATTTCCCGGACTCCCTGGCGTATAAGGTATAAAGGGGGAACTAGAGGAGGTCAGAGCAATGTGTTCAGCACGGCCGCCACTCCGAACCCACTCGTTACCACGATTACTACCCCCATTACTGTTCCGTACTTTCCACGCAATCTGTACCGGTCAGGCAGTGCCTTCAACGCTAGCAGGTATAGGAACCCAAGAACTATGGGAAGAAGCAGGGCATTCATGACCTGAACACCGATGCTGAGGGCGACTAGGTTGGTACCCGAGACAACCAGCAAGCCACTCAGGATCAGCGCAGCCGTGTAGATGACATAGAACCAAGGTGCCTCCGATGGATGATACTCAAGGGAATGTTTGTATTCGCTGACCTCACCCAGTCCCCAAGCCATTGCGAGTGAAACCACGACGGCAGCAACCATTGCCGCGCCAACCATCCCAAGGGCAAAAAACACGGCTCCAAGCTTTCCGCCCAGTGCTGGAATGAGGGCGTTGGTAATCTGCTGGACGGTGGTAAGCGGTGTGCCAGGATGCTCACGGCCGATGGTGGCAGCGGTTGCGATTATTATGGACACCATTATCACCTGGGTTACCACCGCCCCCATTGCAGTATCTCCCCGGGCCGCACGCAGATCACGAAGGGTCACTCTTTTTTCCACAATGGCAGACTGCTGATAGAAAATCATCCACGGCATGATTACCGCGCCCACATTGGCGGCAGCGAGGTACAGATACGCCGAATTTTTCCATGGTATCCGGGTGAGCTCGGTTATCATCTCGGATGCCCGTGGATGGGCCATTATGGCCACCAGAACAAACGCGAGTTCAAAACTGCCCATTAAAATCGCAATCCTCTCCACCGAACGGTATGAACCCGTCCAGGCCACTACCGCAAGGAACGCAACGCTCATTCCGACGCTGACTTTAAGGGGTATCCCAAAGAGCAGTCCCACCCCACCTACCCCTGCGAACTCCGTGATAAGCGCCCCTATAGAAGCCAGGGTCAGAGTACCAACCGAGAACCATGCCCACCGGGGGCCAAAATATTCCTTGATAAGCTCGCCATGCCCTTTACCTGTAACGATGCCAATCCTGACGGTTAGCTCTTGCACTATGTAGAGCACGGGGATGAGCACGACCTGCAGGGGAAGAAGTTTATACCCCCACACCGCCCCGCTCTGCGCCGCCGTGATCACGCTTCCCACATCTGTATCCGCGAGCATAACGACTATCCTCGGCCCAAGAACCATCAGGATCCTGATCAGACGGCTCTTAGAACCCGATGATGTTTGAGAGTACTCCAATTTTCTGGCCTCCGTTTTTTAAATCCCCTGAATTTAATTAGGGTAATCAAATACCGCTTGCACAATGAGTATATATTCCTCACTGATACACAATGGAAAATTGAAGGTACTAACGTCGGCTTAGATTAAAGAAGCAAGGATATGGGGTTACCAAAAACCAAAAAACTATCCCTTTGTAATTTTGTTCCCTGCTACATCCACTGAAATGCAACTATACCCTCACAAGCCGCCTCCCCATGAGGTTCAGTTTGAACTTCCTAATCGTCTCCGGAGGGATTATCCTCCCGTCGGGGCTCTCAAAGAAGAGGGCATCAAAGGGACACTGGACGATGCACGCACCGCACTGAACGCATTTCCCCGCGCGGGGCATCCGGGCGACTCCATCAATCTCATAGCAGTTTCTCGGGCACACCTGCACGCATACCCCGCAGCCCGTGCATTTTTCCTCGTCCAGAGCCACCCTTAAGAGGCGCTCCTCATGGAGGCCGCTCTTGTAAACAGGGGTGCTACCCATTAAATCGATGCTCACGAGAAGGACTATGACGAAGGACACGAAACCCCAGCGTAGGAGGAAGCCAAAGCTCAAATTTCCCGTGAAGAGACCATACGCCGCGAGGAGAAGGAGGAAAGCCCCCTCCATTAGTAGGGGCACCCTGCTGAAGTCGAAGATAACGGTGTATCTGCTCAATCCGGCTTTTTTCTTCCCACGGGCCAGCAATCCGGAATACACGGGAAATGAGATGAAGATCAAAAAGGGCAGCAGCCAGCTGAGAATGAAAAGGGGGAGCACAGCACTGCGCCAGAGGAAGAACGCAAGGAGAGCGACGATTATTGAAAAGGGAAACGCCCACATAACCGCCATCTCAACCCGCTGCACCGCCGGAAACTCAACCTCCCGCATTTTCGGGGACTTTTTATAGCCATTTTCAACGAATTTGGGAATATCTTCTGCATAAACGGGGCCCCATATCACGCTCCACCCCGTCCTCTCCCCTATTACTTTCGCCTCTATGCCCGCCGCGGCAAGCTGGGGGAGCACCACGCGCCTGTGGTCCACGAGCCTTTCAATTCCGCTCGTCTTTAATGCCGAAATGACGTCATGGTTTGTGAAATGCCCGCCGGCCGCGGAGCACCACACGTTTATGCCCCTGCTGTTGGCGATGAGGAGGTAGCAGTCAATACCGCTCTTTTCAAGAACCCTCCTCACGCGCTCAACCGTTACGCAGTAGTTGCCCGTGAGGAAAACGGGCGAATTCCTGCCGGGGTTGCCTACCCTGACGAGCCCCGTTTTGCAGGGGAGGGGAAAACCCCTCAAAAGCGTTCCCACAATGTTGATGAGCATGTAGCGGAGCATATCCTCATCTCCCGGGCTTCCTCGCGACTATCTCCACAAAGTCCTCCATCCGGCTCAGCCTCATGGACTCCATGATAAAGCCCGCTCCCTCCACCTTCTCGGGAAGATTCTTTATCGCCCCCGTCGTGATCTGGGTGAGGAGGTAGGCGATTAAAAGGAGCGGAAGCCTGATTAGGAGTGTTATAACCCTCTTCAACGGACTGCGGGGCACGACCTCATCCGCAATCAACAGGAGGCCCCCGGGTTTCAGTATTCTCATTATCTCCCTCAGGGCATAGCGTAATTCGTCCTCACTCAGCTCGGAGAAGCAGAGCCCCGCCATCACGGCATCATAGCTCTCCGCGGCCTCGGTGTCAAGCTCCGCAACACCCATCTCACAGAGCTCAACCCTATGCGTGAGTGCCACCTCCTCTACCTTTTTCCCCGCAATTTCAAGCATCCACGGGTTGATGTCGATGGCTTTGACCCGTGCGCCCCTCATAGTGGCACGTATCGTTAGCGCTCCCGTCCCACAACCTATGTCAAGAACCCTCTGCCCCGGCTTTATTCGGGATGTAAGTCTCTCATAGACCCCCTCAAGCCTTCCCAGAGTGAGGATTCCAATCCCCCTGTCGTATCTGTCGGGGGAGGACTCAAGTATCCTCATGAGGACATATGATGGCATCCGAACTCCCTGTATGAAAATCCGCTCATCCTGTATTTTAAACTTCCTCCGGCTTTTTTGGAAGCCCAAGATACCTCGGGGTTCTCTCCTTATACCTCCTGTACTCCCCCCAAACACGCGCTCAAGGTATGGCTCCTCAAGCTTAACCACGTATTTATGGAACCCGATGGCAAACGCCGCCGTGAGCAGAAGCGCGAGGAGAGCGGCCCGCGAGCGATATCCCCAGGAAAATTAACAACAGCCCAAGGTTCTGGGGATTCCTGCTGTAGCGGTATATGCCGGTGTGACGAGCCTCGATGTGTCCCGTCAGGACACCCTCTTAAATGAACGTAACTCCCGTATGCCGGGGAGCATTGTGATGAGCCCCACAGCGGCAACCACAAGACCGCCAGCCAGGGCAGCCGCTGCGTTAATGGGCACCGTCCAGAGCCCCCCCTAAAGAGGCCCACGCTATCAGAACGAAGTGGAGTATGTATGATGTCCACACTGCGATGGCGACATTAGTGGGCAGAGTTTTCCCCTTCTCGTAGATTTTCTTTATCTCCGAAAAAACATACCCATCCAGCACCAGCCAGAGAACAAAGAGAACCACATAAAGCCCGCTCATTCTTTTTCACCCCGTCCGGATGTTGGGAAAACCAAAGGGACGCCGGAGGCACGGCATCCATCACCTCAGAATCCTCATCGCGTTGAAGACCGCTATGAGAGCGACGCCGACGTCCGCAAAGACAGCCTCCCACATCGTAGCCTCTCCGAGGATTCCGAGGCTTATGAAGGCAAACTTAACGCCGAGGGCGAAGTTTATGTTCTGCCGCACTATGCGCTGGGTCTTTCTCGCTATCCTGATGCCCCGTGGCAGTTTGGAGGGCTTATCATCCATTATGACAACGTCTGCCGTCTCTATCGCCGCATCACTGCCCAATGCCCCCATCGCAACGCCCACATCTGCCCTGGCCAGGACAGGCGCATCGTTTATGCCGTCGCCGACGAAGACGACCTTTCCATCGCCTTTCTCCACCTCAAGCTCCTCTATGACCCTAACCTTGTCCCCCGGCAACAGCTCCGCGTAGAAGCCGTCTAAGTTGAGATGCCTCGCTATCTCAGCGGCGACGTCCTTGTTATCGCCCGTTACCATAACGACCTTCTTAACGCCGAGGCGCTTGAGCGCTTTTACTGCCAGGGGAGCGTCTTCCTTTATTTCGTCCGAGATTATTATGTAGCCGGCGTACTTTCCGTTGATGACAACGTGAGCCACCGTCCCCTTGACGCGGCATGTGTCGTGTTCGATGTTGAACCTGTGGAGGAGCCTGTCGTTGCCAACCATGACCTCGACGCCGTTTATCTCTGTCCTGACGCCGTGTCCCGCTATCTCCTCGTACTCCATGAGGTTTTCTTTGATACCCCCTCCATAAGCATCTTTTATCGCCCTCGCTATCGGATGGCTTGAATTGGCCTCCGCTAAAGCCGCGAACCTTATTATCTCCTCCTCGCTGAAGCCGTTCCTCGTCTCTATCTTCGTGACCTTGAAGACGCCCTTTGTCAGCGTTCCGGTCTTGTCGAAGGCGACAACGGTAGCCCCGTGAAGGGCATCGAGGTAGTTGGAGCCCTTGACGAGTATTCCATCCCTCGCGGACCTTCCGATGCCGCCGAAGTAGCCGAGGGGTATTGAGAGGACGAGGGCACAGGGGCACGAGATGACGAGGAGCACCAATGCCCTGTACAGCCAGATTGAGAACGGGTCGCCATAGACGAGCGGAGGAATGATGGCAACGAGCGCTGCAAGTCCGACGACTGCGGGGGTGTAGTAGTGAGCAAAGCGCGTGATGAACTTCTCGGTCTTGGCCTTCCTCGCGCTCGCGTTCTCGACGAGCTCAAGGATGCGCGAGATGGTTGATTCCCTCAGCTCCTTGGTGACCTTCACTTTGAGGACGCCGCTGAGGTTGAGCATGCCGGAGAGAATCTCCTCCCCTTCTTTCACCGTCCTCGGGACGCTCTCACCGGTTAGGGCGGAGGTATCAACCGTCGAGGTCCCCTCTATGACCACTCCATCAACGGGAACCTTTTCACCGGGCTTTATCAGAATTATATCGCCAACCTTCAGCTCTTCCGGCTTCACCTGGACTACCCCATCTCCCTGCAGGAGGTTCGCGTACTCAGCCTTGAGCGCGAGCAGAGCCTTTATCGAGCGCCTCGACCTGTCAACGGCCATGTCCTGGAAGAACTCGCCTACGACGTAGAACAGCATGACGGCAACTCCCTCTGAATACTCCCTGATGAGGAACGCACCCACTGTGGCCACCGCGATTAGAAAGTTCTCGTCGAAGAGGTTGCCGTGTATGGAATTAACAACGGCGCTCCTTAGAACCTTCCACCCAACGAGAAGGTAGCTGGCGGTGAAGATTCCGAACACAAAGGCGTTATCCATGCCGTAGTAATAACGGAGCACCACCCCGATGCCAAAGAGCATGAGCGACGGGATTATGAAGTAGAGCGCCCTTCTGGGGTCCCCTTCACCGTGCTCGTGTCCGTGATCATGGTCATGCTCCTCCTTCTCAATGACCTTAACTCCGGGCTCGACCCTCTCTATTATCTCTTTAGCCTTCTCAACGTCGCCTTCTATAACCGCCTCATTGGTGGCAAAGTTCACCAGCGCGAATTCAAAGCCCTCTTTTTTCAGGGCCTCCTCTATCTCGTAGGCGCAGCTCGCACAGTCGAGTCCCTCAAGCTTGAGTTTTTTTGGCATCTTCACTCCTCCATGTGCTCAAACGTGACCTCCAGGATTTCGGTTATATGCTCGTCATCGAGACGGTAGAAGACGTTCTTCCCGTCCTTGCGATAGGTGACGATTTTTCTATCCTTGAGGATGCGAAGCTGGTGGGATATTGCCGAAACTGAAAGCTTGGTTATCGCCGAGAGGTCGCAGGTGCAGAGCTCTCCCGCCTCCATGAGCGCGAGCAGGATTTTAAGCCTCGTCGGGTTGCCGAGGGCGTCAAAAAAGTCCGCCACTTCCAATACGGTCTCTTCCTCCGGAATTTTTGCCTGTGCCTCCAGTATTTTATCCAGATGTTCCTTATACACTTTACACACTTCCGTCATTTTTCATCACCCCTACATTTGAGCAGTTGTGCAAATATTTTATAAACTTTTCTACCACCGGATACTGGACGTGCTGTGAAGTTAAGGGACCATCACTATGGATGGTTTGAGAAAAACTTCCAGATGACCTCGTTGGCGTCTATGTCCCTGCTCGTCTTCCCGATAACGCTCCGGGGGAGGTACAGATAACCGCCCGGCCACGTATGGCCGCCGCCTTCAACGCCGTACAGGATAACATCAACCCCATTACTGCAGTTCGAGTATCTCTCGACCCAGACGCGGGTTCCGTCCTCGGGGTCGGCGTTCGGAAGGTATTCCCTCTCGTGCCTCACAGTGCAACCGTTCCTAGCTGCCCAGTACTCAACGGTATTCTCGATGGAAACCACCCGTCCAAGCTTGACCGGCCCAAACCGGAGCTCACCACCGTTCCAGGGGACTATCGGGTCGTCTGTTCCAAGGATTATTAGGATGGGAATGGGCACCTTGGAGGAGCAGTTATCGTACAGGTTCTCTGACATGGAAACGCCGACGATCGCCACCGCCGCCAGCCTCTCAGGAATCTCGCAGGCCAGTCTGTAGGTCATTAGTCCGCCGTTCGACATTCCGGTGACGTAAACTCTGCTCCCGTTTACGTCGGATTTCTGCACAAACAGGTCAATGAGCGCCGATATGAACGCAACGTCGTCTATGTCCTCCCTTTGAGCGCGGTAGCGCGATAGGTTCCGCCCGTCGTTCCAGTGCCTACCCACCCCGTCAGGATAGACCACGATGAAGCGCTCCCTGTCGGCTATAGTGTTGAGACCGCCTCTTGTAAGACGCTCCATGTCAAACCCCGTCCCGCCGCCGCCGTGGAGAGCTATCAAAAGGGGAAGATGCTCGTCCTTCGAAAAGTTTGGAGGAAAATGAGCTATGTACGTCCTCTTCAGCCCGCCAACCACCATCTCTCCCCTGAGGTCACCGGGATACATACGCTCCGGCCTGTAACTCCCCACATAGACGATCGAGCCGACAAGAAGGGCTACCAGTACTATGAGTGCAAGAGTCCATCCCCTTGTCTCCACCATCAATATTCCTCAACTAGGTTTAATGCCAACCTGTATAAGAGCCTTCCGCGGGATGCTCGGTGGAAAGCAAGTAGACACCGGCAAGGAGATAACTCCAAGGAATGCCTTCGTTGGGATGAAGAACTCACCCAGAGCCAAAAACGCAACGAATGCCCCTATCAAAGTTGAGGTGGAAGAATCACCGGTTCTCATGGCGCCGGCCGGTCATTCATACGGGATCAAAAGGACAGACCCCAGTGATGGCAGCCGCCCCTGCGGTGCCCCATGTGGTGCCCGTGATGGGAGTGGCTCCCCATGCCCCCGATGTATTTCTCCGGGTTTGCCTCGAACTCGGCCTTGCATCCAGGAGAGCAGAAGTAGTAGACCTTCCCGCCGTACTCGGCCTTAAGTCCGGTGTCCTCACTCACTCCATTCCGCAGACGGGGTCAATCGGCATTCAGGTCACCTCCACTTCGTAGCCGTACCTTTCGATGGCCCTGACTATGTCCTCCAGGCGAACCTTTCCGGGGTCGAACTGGACAACGGCCTTCTTTTCCTCAAGGCTGACGTTTCCCTTGGCACCGACGCTCTCTATCGCCTTGGTTATTCTCATAACGCAGTGCTTGCAGCTCATGTTAGGTATCTTCAACACGACTTCGGTCATTTGCATCACCGATAATGACTAAGGACGAAAGCTTATGGGGCTTATCGTTGCCAGAATGGAAACCGGAAATCGAACGTATAGACAAAAGTGAAAATTAAAGGAAGTCTATGATGGCCTTCACCTGCTCTTCCATGGGTCTCATCAGCTCGACAACCTTCTCTCCTGCGATCTTCCAGGCGACGCTCGGCAGGGTAACGCCGAGGTAGTTGCCCTCCTCAGTCCTGTAGCCGAAGCCGGTGCACGGGAGCAGGGCACCTATGTTGGGGTCTATCTTTACCAGCTCCTCAACGAGCTCGCTGTGGCAGATGAAGAGAAGGTGGTAGTCGGCTATTATCCCGTTTTCCGTCTCGGTTATAGCTACCGGGATGCGCTCACCGATGAGCAGAAAGCCCGCTTCCTCCAGCTTTTTCTTGAAGCGCTCCCAGAGGAAGTCTAGATCCTCGTCAAAACGCCTGACGTAGTAGAACTCCATGCCAGCCACCTCCTTTCAGCCAGAAGTTTCAACCATTATGCACCTTCCAAAGCTGTACTCCACACATGCCTCTCCAAAAACTCCCTAATTTCCTCGCTCTCGGCACCGGGTTGGAACCAGAGCCTTTTGAAACCCGCTTCAACGGCTTCCTTTGCGACCTGAAGCCCAACGTGGGGCGGAACCACAAAAACTATCACGTCAACGTTCCCCGGAAGCTCTCGAACGCTCCTGTAGCACCTGGGGCCCTCAATCTCGTCATACTTGGGGTTAACCGGAAGAACCTCAAAGCCCTTTCCAAGCAGATCCCTGAATATTACGTTGCCGTACTTGTCCGGGTTAGGGCTTGCTCCAACGAGGGCTATCCTCCTGAATTCGTTCGCGTTCATTTTCTCCACCACTAGTGAACTAGGCTTCATGCTTTTTATGCATTGCTGGACGAAATAGTTAAATTAGGCCGCGCTCTCCGCGGCCTTTTTCTCGCGGTTCAGTGCCGGCCCCTTGCCGTAGGCCCTGAGCACGAGGTAGAGGGCAACTATAAGGTACCCGAACTGAACTATCACCCTCCCCCACTCCATGCTCACGGAGTATCCGAAGAGCACTGCGAAGATTGAACCGAGGGCTCCCTTGTGGTGCCAGATGCTTCCGCTCGGAATCCCGAGGTCGTAGGCGGTGCTCGCAAAGACGCCCAGGGAATAGCCCTCCTCCCCGGCCCACTCGATAAGCTCGTGAGTGCCGTAGCCCGCAAGGCCGGCCGCCACGAACACCAGCAGGATTGAGCTGTAGTAAAAGGACCTCCTAAGGTCTATGCGCATGCCAACCCAGTATATCAGGTAGGCCAGCACGAGCGCCCCGGCCAGCCCGGCGGCAAGACCGAGGAGCGTCCCAGTTAGGTTCTGGGTCATGAAGGGCGTGAGGAAGAGAACCGTCTCAAGCCCCTCCCTGAAGACAACGATGAACGTGAACCCTATTAGGGCCAGGGGGGCTATTGACTTGCCCACCTTGCTCTCTATCTCGGCTTTGATGTTCCTTCCTTTGGTCGCCATCCAGTATATCATGCTGGTTAGGACTATCACCGCCAGATACGATGCAATGCCCTCAAAGAGCTCCTTCTCGGCCAGGTCCCCATAGAACTTCAGTATGCCGATTCCAAGGAGGACGCTGACGCCAACTGAAAGAATAACCCCTATCCGCACGTCCTTTATCTGGTTCGCCCGGTTGGTTCTTCTCAGATAGGCTATTATTATTGCCACTATTATGGCCGCCTCAAGGGCCTCTCTGAAGGTTATGAGGAAGGCACCAACGCTCATGGGTTCACCCCCAACTTTTTAGGTCAATCTAAAATTCATAGGGTGGCTTATGAGTTTTATTTTTGCCAAATCGAAGTTTCGTAAAATGGACGGAAGGCATGCCGTATCCTCAACAAAACATGCCACGTGTCAAACCAGAAGGGTTCGAAGGGAACATCAGCAGACATGAATATCGGCAGGACTTCCCAAATCTGGGAAAAGGGGAGAATTTCTGACTGCATTTAGGTAAAAATAGAGTAGAAAAATTTACAAAATGGAAAGATCCATCATATCTTTCCTACTAGGTCGAGGCTGACCTTCAGTGTCTCCTTGCCGGGCTCCCAGCTCGCCGGGCAGACCTGACCGGGGTGCTCCCTCACGTACTTGGAAGCCTTGAGCCTTCTGAGGATCTCCTTCGCGCTCCTGCCTATGCTGAGGTCGTGCATCTCCATGTGGACGACCTTCCCATCGGGGTCTATTATGAAGGTCGCCCTCCATGAAACGCCCTCGTCCTCGATGTATGTCCCGAAGAGCCTTGAGATTTTTCCGGCAGGATCGGCGAGCATGGGGTATCTTATCTTCTTTATAGCTGGCGACGTGTCGTGCCAGGCCTTGTGGACGTAGGCAGTGTCGGTAGAAACGCTGAGGATTTCGGCACCTTCCTTCCTGAACTCCTCATAATAGTCGGCCAGCTCCTCAAGCTCCGTCGGACAGACGAAGGTGAAGTCAGCCGGGTAAAAGGCAAGGACAATCCACTTGCCCCTGTAGTCCGAAAGCCTGACCTTCACGATGTCGTCCTTCTCGGGGAGGTACGCATCGGCCTCGAAGTCCGGGACGATTTCTCCAACCTTCACCATGGGATTCACCTCGGCATTATGTTGGCGAGCCTAACTTATATAGGTTTGCCTAACAAAGTGAAAAGTTTCAGAATCTGAAGCATCTCATTTTGAAGGACAAATTTAAATATCTTAAAAGCGAACCAATTCAGGTGATAGGATGAAGGTCAAGATAATTCTCGGAACGGCAAGGGAAGGACGGAAGAGTGAGAAAGTCGCGAAATACCTCATGAAGAAGGCCGGGGCACTCGGCTGGGAGGCCGAGCTTATAGACGTCAGGGACTACCTCCTGGCCTACAC
>Ga0256840_1001171_pt1 | contig 25112 bp, 22 predicted proteins | sample 355202metaG_FD_185969 | JGI IMG/M metagenome (GOLD analysis project Ga0256840, IMG submission 185969) | Hydrothermal vent microbial communities from Mid Atlantic Ridge, Atlantic Ocean - 355-202 | ecosystem: Environmental > Aquatic > Marine > Hydrothermal vents | place: Atlantic Ocean: Mid...
TAGAGCTATCAAACAAAAGTACCTAGCCTTTGAGAAGATACAGATAGATGTGAAAGAGCTAACAGACATACCTAACTACCTAGAACAGTCCTTAGCCCTCAAACAAAAGAAAGACCTCAATAGAAAGTATGGTTTACCGATGTATCAGTACACAGCAAGAGATTTAAAGACTGGTACGCTGTTTGTTTCTCTTGCACATGAACACACGAGGCACAATTCTTCTATCTTTGTAGATATGCTACTCACGCATTTAAAAAGATTTGATGTAGTACCTAGAACCATACAAACAGACAATGGTACGGAGTTTGTTAATACTAGAGATGCTTTAGCTGACACACTCTTCAAGCAAGTAGTACGACGTAATGGCATCACAAGACACAAAACCATCCCACCAGGGGCTAAGACTTGGCAGAGTGAGGTTGAAACTTCTCATTGGATTATTGAGAAAGAACTGTATGATTATGTTGATGCTCCTAATGTTGGTAATCTTATGAAGAAAATGAGAGCCTATCAATGGGGATTTAACACACTTAGAAAGAACGGTTATAGAGGTAACATTACTCCTCTTGAATCACTAAGGAATGAGCATAACAAAAACTATGCTACACTTCCTAAAGAAATTATGGATTTCCCATCTTGTATTCTTGATAAAAAATTCAATCAGTTTATTAAGGGTGGATACCATGTTGGTTTAGTGACCAAGGCAATATTACCAAAGTACATATAGTCTATGTACTTTAGTCAATGATAAATTAAAACTTGTAAGTTACACCTAGATTAATAGAATCAAATGCATTCTCAAAATCTACCAAGTTCACTTTTTCAGTATCATCTTGAAAATCAACATAGTCTGCAAATACAGAGAAATTCTCTGTAAATGAATATGCTGCACCAACACCCCAAGAAAGTCCAGCAACTTCAACATCCATTGTCGTCCCATTAGCAAGTTTAGTACCATTTACACTAGATGCACCATACCCTACCAATGCATACACGTCTAGTTCTTCAGTGACTGGGTACATTGGTTTTGCATAAACTCCCCATGCAGCTGCCTCAGAATCAAATTTACCAAAAACAGCTGTATTTAACTTATCTAACTCTTCAGCAATACCATACCAATATCTACCTTCAACAGAAATATACTCATTAAATTTATATCCTATTTGAGCCATCCCTGCTGAATAGTCATTTGCTAGGTCATCTTGGCCATATTTAGATGTAGATCTAAGTAAACTATACCCAAGTCCTACATAAACTCCAGAGTCCGAAACTACTTCATCCTCTATAACCATTGGTGTCTCTATTACCGGTTCCATAACTGGAACAATATCTCCCCCTGCAAATGCAAATGTACTTGTGGCTAAAATTGTTGCTAATGAAAGTGTTAATTTTCTCATATTTATCCTTTTTTATATTAATGTATATTACAAATGAGATACTAACATATTTTAATTAATCTATTATTAACTTATTCATTAATATCATTCTACTTTTTAACGACTCTATTTATACTGAGCTATCTCTTTTGGCTCTTTAGCATTAAACTCATAGTCAAGTATTTTCATCTTTGCAGAGTGTAGCAAGACACGTTTTGCTTGTGTACGACTGCCATACTGTTCATCTCCTACTACTGGATGACCTATGTGTGCCAAGTGTACACGTATTTGGTGTGTACGTCCAGTCGTGATTTCAATATGTACTTTTGATTTTTTACCTTGTAGCTCTTCAGGTTTTACAATGGTATGTGCTTTTTTACCACGAACGGGGTCTATGAGAGAAAATGCTTTACCTTTTTTTATGGTAAAAATAGGCTCATTTATCTCCACCTTCTCATAGAGTACACCTTCAATCCAAGCGACATAATGCTTCTCTACCCTACGTGATTTGAACTCTTTAATCGCTTGGTCTATAAAAGCTCTGTTTTTTCCTAAAAGAAGTACCCCAGAAGTATCACGGTCTAGTCTGTGTAAAAGTTCTGCACCTTCTACCGCATCTTGTATATCATAGCTATCTACCTGTGCAGGTTTGTTTATCGCGATGATGTCATCATCTTGGTAGAGTATCTCAATGTCAGCTGGGTACTCTATGCGAAAAAAAGTCTCAGTATGTATATCTGCACGGGCGATTTTTACTTTTTTGTCTTCTACGAAGACAAGTCCTCTGTCTATCAGTTCTTTTGCTTTTTTATTTGAGATACCTTGCTGAAGTGCTAGTACTTTATATGCTTTATCTGTTGCCATTTTGGTTATCCATTATTGATTTATGTAATTATAGCGTCTTTTATACTCTGCACTATAGGAGAGATATCAGTCTTACTTTTTATCTTGGTTGGTTTTAGTAGTCCATGTTGCAAAAGTCTTCTTGAAAGGTTTGAAGCTTCTACAATTGCTATACCCTCTACTGCTTCAAAAATATCTTTTTGGTTAAAATAATGTGGACCTGAGATGATTTTACATCCAAACTGTGCAGCTTCAGCAGCATTATGTCCTCCTATAGGCTCAAACGCACCACCTAATATCACAATGTCTGAAATAGCATAAATATTTACAAGTTCGCCTAATGCATCTACTAAAATAATATCATTATCAAAATGTCTCTTTTTAGAATACTGATGCCAAGATAAATTTTCCTCATTTGAAAAAGTTTCAATCATCTTAGCTACTTTGCTAAAACGTTCAGGATGACGTGGAACTATGATGAGTTTAGCATCACTATGTTCTCTTTTAAAATTCAAAAATGCATCTAGCATAAGTTGTTGTTCACCTTCATGTGTACTTGCCCCACATACAACAAGACCAGAAGGCTTCACTAACTTTTCTGAAATAGCTGTCAATCTAGAAAGTTTAATATTTCCCGTAACCTTCACAGACTGAGCCCCCAAAGATTCTAGACGTATTTTATCTAACTCTGTTTGTGCATACACTTCATCTATATGTTTAAAAATTTGTTTATATAACCAACGCATACGCATATATTTCGGGTAAGACCTATCAGATATGCGAGCATTAATAAGCAAGGTTTTTGCAGATCTTTTTTGTGCCAAGGCAAAAAGTAAATACCAAAACTCTGCTTCCATCACTACCAGTACTTTTTGAGGCTTCATCCATCCAAACAACAAAGGTTCAAAAGGTAAATAAGCCCGTTCATGGGTATAGCTACCAATAGCATCAAACCCTGTTTGTGTTGTTGTACTCATGCGTAGGCTATCGTTAGGTAATACTTCAACTAAAGATTTTATAGCTTTAGCTTCTCCAAAACTACAGACATGAAACCATATACCATGAGGGGATAAGGGTGTATTGTTCTTTAAAAAGAAGCGTGCTGGTATAGAGTGTTTATATTTAGATTTAAAGGAAAGGAAAAATAAAAAAGGAAGTGCCAATACATAAAGTATCGTCACAATGAAACTATAGAGAAAAAAAAACCATTTCTCCATAGTGTTTTACACTTATACTTCTTCTGTAACAGGTTCTATGTACAAAATACGCCCACAGTGAGGACAGTTACAAATTTCATCTGCTTTTATAATCTCTGAATATGTTTTATCATTCAGTTTCATATAACAACCATAACATGCTTGTTTTTTGACGCCTACAACTGCTGTGTTTCCAGCCCATATACGTATTTTTTCATAAAAAGAAAGTACTTTTTGCTCAATATTTCTACTTAACTCTTCTCGTTTTGTAAACAATGCACTTTTACTTTTTTCTATAGCAGCCTTTTGGGAAGAAACTTCCTTATTGGTTGCATCAAACTCAATACTTAATGTTTTTAACTTTTCACTAACTTCTTCTAGTAATTCTTTTTTAATCGCATTTATGCCTTGAAGTCTTTCTATCTCTTCATTTGCAAAGGTCATCTTCTCTTTAGCAATATCTTCTTCTAAAGAGAGGGCTTTCATCTCTTTTTCTGTCGTTATATCTTTTGCTTTTTTAACATTAAGTACAAGTTGCTCATTGAGTAAAGTAAGTTGTTCATCAAAGGTTTTCACTTTTACTTCATTGTCAGAAATATCTGTATTTAAAGTATCATTTTCCTTTTGAATAGCATCTATTTTCTTTTGTATTTTTGATATTTTTTTATCGGCGGCTTCAAGCTGTGGGTTATAACTATCTATTGCTTTATCATTTTCTGAAAGCTCTATAAGCTCTTGTAAGTGTTTGTTCAATCTTTGTCCTTTTGGAGTTTCAAGGTGTCTTCTATTACGTATTTAGAAGGTTAAAAACCTGTTTCAGCCTATTTCTGTATGAAACGGGTTTTTAGAATTTGCAATTATAGCTAAAATAGGTAAAACTTTCAATTCATCCAGCATAATCTCTGCAAAAAACTTCTCAGATTCGTAATGTCCTATATCCACCATCATTAAATCTTCGCTTATCGCTTTCATAGCATCATGGTATTTTATATCGCCTGTGAGAAAACAATCTGCCTCTACTTCATCCATAAGGGAAGCCCCTGCTCCCGTGCAGAGCGCAATGCTTTTTATGTTTTCTTTTTTACCTACCACTTTAAGTGTCGGTAAGCCTAACGTCTCTTTGATGTGCTTCAAAAGTGCCTTGTAATTCCACTCACCCTTGGCTGTACAAAGAAATGCATTTTGACTTTCCATCTTAAAGCCCAATATCTTTTCAAACACATACTTGTTTAGATGCGTCTGGTCAAAGTTAGTATGCAGTGCTATACACGAGTGATTTCTCTGTATCATTTTTTCTAGTAAATTTGCAGGGTACTTAGCCAAATCAAGCTGTGCAAGTTTATCAAATATAATCGGATGATGCACCACAAAAAGCGTACCCTCTTTGGCTTTTTCTATCATAGACATATCAATGTCTAAAGAAACAACGATTTGAGACACCTCTCGGGTCATATCGCCTACTATAAGCCCAGAATTGTCCCACTTTTCTTGAAGTTTAAAAGGGCTTATTTTATCTAGGTGTGCATATATGTTTTGTAGTTTCATGATTATCTCTCTTACCTAATTCTTACTTTAAATAACTTTTTCGTGTAACGACTATATTACTCAAATAACCCTTTCATCTCTTTATACCTGATACTTTAGAAAAAGTATTACTCTAAAGTTACTTAAGAATTACCTAAGTATTACTATGGCATACTTTCAGGGTATAAAGCCTAACTACTTGTGAGAGTGGGGCGGAAAACTACGGGTCTTATAGTCCAATATGCTCATATTGGTATAAAGATAGCCGAGTTACACAAACGGTTAAAACTGTTTGAGGTAAGAGGCTATCTTTGTGTTTACTCATCATAAAAACAAATTAGCTCTCTTTAAACTAAAATTTAACATACGAAAAGTATGAATAAGGAGTATTCAATGCGCGTTATATATAAATGGTCATTGATATTAGTAGTATTTTTTACAACTTTTGTACAAGCAGAAGTCTGGGTTACAGGGAGTTACGGAAATAATACCGATATCTCTCAAGAGTTGTCTGTTGCAAATGCAACAAGTCTTGTAGTTACGGTAGAAGGGAGAACAGAGAGATACTATGACTTTGTTTATATTTATGATGAGAATGGACAACTTATTAGAACTTTTGATGGCCAGATAAATAGTACTTTTACAGTAAATGGTTCTTCTATTACTGCTAGACTTACAAGTGATTATTCTATTACAAGTACTGGTGTAACGGTTACTGCACTAGCTGATAACGGTACAACCCAAGAACTTATCCAAGGTGGTGGCAATGGCAATGGTGTCATTGATCCAAATAGTTGGACAGGGCAAGGTATGAGTTATAACAATTATGTCGGTACACGTACTTATCAAGCTATTAATTATTTAAATAATAATCCTATTGCAAACAATGGAGGCTCTTATCAAGCGATTACTACTGTCGTAGGAAATGTATATACATTACGTGCAACATTAATAGGAGCTAATCACTATACCGATGCCTTTAATTATACTCTTGGAAGCTCATATATCACCATTGAAGATAATGTGCCAACACCTATAAGTACACCTAATTATACCTCAGAGTATGTTTTAGGAAATACCCCTAGAAATGTTGAAATAGTTTTTACTGCAACCTCAACAACTACCTATGTAGCACTTAGAGGTAATTTAGCCAATAGATATCCTAATGCGAGTATGATTTCTGTTACTGCAAATGGTGGCGGTGGCGGTGGTGGTGGAGATACAATTGCTCCAATCATCACACTCAATGGTGCAGCAACAGTTACTCTTACAGAAGGTGGTACTTTCACAGACCCTGGAGCAACTGCTCAAGATAATGTAGATGGTACAGTAACTGTTACAACAACAGGGACAGTCGATATAAATACGGCAGGTAGATACACCTTAACATATAGAGCTACTGATGCTGCAGGTAATACTGCTACGGCTACTAGAACTGTCATTGTACAATCTGATAACGGTACAACCCAAGAACTTATCCAAGGTGGTGGCAATGGCAATGGTGTCATTGATCCAAATAGTTGGACAGGGCAAGGTATGAGTTATAACAATTATGTCGGTACACGTACTTATCAAGCTATTAATTATTTAAATAATAATCCTATTGCAAACAATGGAGGCTCTTATCAAGCGATTACTACTGTCGTAGGAAATGTATATACATTACGTGCAACATTAATAGGAGCTAATCACTATACCGATGCCTTTAATTATACTCTTGGAAGCTCATATATCACCATTGAAGATAATGTGCCAACACCTATAAGTACACCTAATTATACCTCAGAGTATGTTTTAGGAAATACCCCTAGAAATGTTGAAATAGTTTTTACTGCAACCTCAACAACTACCTATGTAGCACTTAGAGGTAATTTAGCCAATAGATATCCTAATGCGAGTATGATTTCTGTTACTGCAAATGGTGGCGGTGGCGGTGGTGGTGGAGATACAATTGCTCCAATCATCACACTCAATGGTGCAGCAACAGTTACTCTTACAGAAGGTGGTACTTTCACAGACCCTGGAGCAACTGCTCAAGATAATGTAGATGGTACAGTAACTGTTACAACAACAGGGACAGTCGATATAAATACGGCAGGTAGATACACCTTAACATATAGAGCTACTGATGCTGCAGGTAATACTGCTACGGCTACTAGAACTGTCATTGTTACCGCAACAACACCTACTAATGCTACACTTATTCACCACTGGAGTTTAAATGAAGAAAATCAACCATATCTAGATATAGTTGGAAATACTAATGGAACTTGTTTTACAGGGACTTGTCCCGTACAAACAGGAGGTCAAATAGAAACAGCTCAACTTTTTGATGGTGCTAAAATAATCACCGTTACTTCAAATGATTCACTTAACTATACAGCGAATGAAAGTTATGCTGTTGAATTTTGGATGAGTGCTCAAGATTCTACGAACAATCAAGTAGCAATAGGACGTGGTTTAGGTGGTACATATCTTTGGATAGGTACACGAGGTACTAAAGTAAGATATCAACTACCAGGTGGTCCAAGCAATGCCACAAGTACTAGTGACATTACACTCAATGAATGGACACATATAGTAGTTGTAAAAAATGCAAATACCCAACAATCCCAGCTCTATATCAATGGTACACTTGATAGCACCAACATAAGTAATAATACTGATTTTACAGGAAATTACAATTTGGAGATGGGTGGACTAAATGGACAATATAGATTTAACGGTAGCCTCGATAATGTAAAACTTTATAGAGGTTTATTAAGTGCAGGTGACATTCAAGCTCTTTACAATAGTGCGTCAACAGGAAATGATATTACTCCACCTTTCATCACTATTAGAGGAGATAGAAATACGGTTATAACTGCAGGAAGTGTCTATACAGATCCAGGAGCTACAGCTCAAGATATTGTTGATGGTACAGTTTTAGTCACTTCAACCGGTACTGTAAATGTAAATACGGTAGGAACTTATACTATAACCTATACTGCTACTGATAGCTCAGGAAACACAGCAACTGCCAGCAGAATAGTAACAGTTGAAATACCTAACGGTACTAGAGAATTTGCTTTTTATGCTGATGAGTATAATGACTTTAATAATAGTGCCACAGGTGAAGGTTCAGGAAATAGAATACTTCAAGTAGACCTAGAAAATATGACACTTACAACACAAGATGTTCCTGGTATCTTAGGACATCACGCTGATAGTGGATACAACAGTAAAATCTATGCTGTACCTAAAGGTTCTAACTACCTCAATGTCATCGAAATAAGAAAAGATGAATTTGGAAACACCACAATGAACAATGCAAGACAAATAGATCTAATTCATAAACCAAGATCTGGTGATGCACATAACCCTGACTTAAATGTCATACTAATGACTGCGAAAAACCGTCCTATGGGATCTTTTATTAATGTTCAGACAGATCAAGTAGTAGGAACTATCGGAGAAGAAATAGATTGTAGACTTACCGATGGAAGTATGTTATTGAGTCATGCTGATGCAAATACGCATGAAGGTGCTTTACTCTATCAGTGTGCTAATGATGACCATGGGGGAGACCAAATTAGTGGGCACCCATACTGGCTCACAAATGAATATGCAGCTATCGTAGATAGAGCCAACAGACAAATACACGTATATAGAGTTACCCAAGTTGGAAACACCATTAGAAGTCAATTTATAAACTCTCTAGATACAAGAACTAGTATACATCAAATAATAAATAGAGATAGAAGTGCATTGCCTGCCGCTCAGCAAAGTGATTACTATGCAATTGAAGAGGGAAAACACGTTGATGCCCAATTTAATGGAGGTATCCCACATGCACTAATACATATGAGGTTAACAAATAATGGGTTAGAACTAGTAAGACGTATTGATCTTCAAAGAACAGAAGTCTATGATCAAGAGAAATCTGAGCGAATACTAGAAACATGTGTCGACATATACAGAAATGAAAATAATGCAAGACAAGGACTTGGAAGAACCGAAGCTTATCAAGCTCTCTTTACAAGAGAAGGGGTACCAGTACAACCAAATCAAGATCCTGCTGCAGCATTCCCTGTAGAGTGTGTCTATGCTGGTATTCCAGGAGGGCATAATGGTGACTTCGCCCCTAATAATAGACATGTATATGTTGGTATGGCGGGAGGACTTATGAGTGTTATAGATGTAAATCGATGGACAATTGTTAATAACCTTGATATTGGTCGTGCAAGTGGTCCTGGACACACATGTTTTTCTGCCAACCATGACCTAGCACTTACTACTCAACATGCAGGTGCTTATGTACGTGTTATAAGAGGGATAAGCAGTGACAGACCATACGTTGCAGAGAGACTTGTTATCCCTTATGAAAGAGAAGGCTTAACCACTGTGACTCAGTCTCATAGTTGTCATGTAGATGACAATCAAGAGTATTATTATAATGCTTGGACAGATGGAGGAGTTATATATAAAATGGATTTACAAGCTATTGAGGACAACACAGCCAATGTTGCTCGAAATATGATTGTAGACTCAGTATATACAGGGGGTATGCCTATACAAGGAAGCTTCCTTAAATTAGACGATATTCAGTTAGGAAACTAAAAAAGTTTCCTTAAATCATACATAGGGTAGAACACAAATGGGGTCTACCTTATGAAAATACAATTTTTATACCTTTTACTCTAACATTTAACCCTCTTAGATTTTTCCATCACTTGTACATTTAATTCTTCTTTATACGCAATTATCTTTTTACGTACATTATCATCTCCAACAGAGACTATCTGAGCCGCCAAAATTCCCGCATTTTTTGCACCATTTAGTGCTACTGTAGCTACAGGTACGCCGCCTGGCATTTGGAGTATGGAGAGTATGGAGTCCCAGCCGTCTATGGAGTTGCTTGACTTGATAGGTACTCCGATAATAGGCAGTGGAGACATAGAGGCTATCATCCCTGGCAAGTGTGCCGCTCCTCCTGCTCCTGCTATGATGACTTGGATGCCACGCTTGTGTGCATTTTTAGAGTACTCAAAAAGCTTTACTGGTGTTCTATGAGCTGAGACAACATCTAGCTCATAGCCCACACCAAACTGTTCTAACATATCTGCTGATGCTTGCATGACAGGGAGATCTGAGTCTGAACCCATAACGATGCTTACCACAACTTCTGCTACTACATTGGACATGATTTTACCTTTAGTAATTTTTTAACTTGTTCTGCTTTTAGCCTAGCTTCATCTACTGTGTTACCTAGTATAGTCACATGACCCATTTTCCTAGATGGTCTTGTCATTTTTTTACCATAAAGATGAATTTTCACACCGTCTAGTGCCATACATTCTGCAAAACCTTCATAGTGTACGGGACCCGTATGCCCCTCTTCACCTAAAAGGTTTAACATCACTGAGGCTGTGGTTAACGCTGTACTTCCTAGTGGCAAGTCAAGTATGGCACGTAAAAGTTGTTTGAGTTGAGACGTGACCGCAGCATCTATGGTGTGATGTCCAGAATTATGTGGTCTAGGTGCAACTTCGTTGATGAGTATCTGTCCTTTAGTATCTATGAAAAACTCTACCGCAAGTAAACCTACCATATCAAGATTTTCTATGATTTCTGTTGCCAGTAGTTCTGCTACTTCTGCTTGTTTTAGCGTGATGTTAGACGGACAGAAAATCTCTTCAACCAAGTTCGTCTCTTCGCCAAAACGCATCTCAACCGCAGGGAAACAACGTACTTCACCCTTAGCATTTCTAGCAGCGATGACTGCTATCTCTTTATCGATGTCTACTTTGTCTTCTACCATAGATGCACCATCAAGTAGTGTGCTGTTTGCATCTTTTATGAGTGCGACACCATGTCCATCATACCCACCTTTACGTAACTTCTGCACAAAAGGGTATGTCAACTTGCCACTTTTTATGACAGTTTCTATCTCTTCTTTGTTGTTATAACATTTAAACGGAGAGGTTGGCATCTGATGTTTGGAGTAAAACTCTTTTTGTAACCCCTTGTCTTGTATGAGTGCTAAGGTATCAGGGTCAGGAAGTACTTTAATTCCCTCAGTTTTAAGCTGTTGAAGTGCCTCTATGTTGATGTCTTCTAGTTCATAGGTAAGAATGTCTACTTGTTTACCAAAAGCATAGACATCATCAAAATCTCTAAAGTCACCTTTTTCATAGACGTTGGCTACATTACGTGCAGAACATCCCTCATCTGGGTCAAGCACGTAAGAGATAATGTCCCATCTACTTGCTTCTTGGACAAGCATCTTCCCTAGTTGTCCTCCTGCGATGACACCTAGTTTTAGGTTTGAAGTGACTAATTTTTCTATCAAGATTAGCCTTTTACTCTGGCATTACGCTCTGCTTCTTGTGCCTTGTAAAGCTGAGCACAACCGATAGAAAGCTCTCTTACTTTTAAAATGTAGTTCTGTCTCTGAGCTTGTGATATGGCTTTTCTAGCATCTAACACATTAAAAGCATGAGATGCCACCATACACTGGTCATAGGCAGGCAAAGGAAATCCAGCTTCTAAACAGACTTTACATTCGTTTGATGCATCTTCAAAGTGTTGAAACAAATTCTCTACATTTGCCACTTCAAAATGGTACTTGGAAAACTCATACTCAGTCTCTTTATGTACATCGCCATAAGTAGTCACGTTGTCACCCATTTTGTTCCACACGAGGTCATAGACAGAGTCTACACCTTGCAAGTACATCGCAAGTCTCTCTGTACCATAGGTAATCTCCACAGCCACAGGGTCGCAGGCTATGCCACCTACTTGTTGAAAGTAAGTAAACTGTGTCACTTCCATACCATCAAGCCAAACTTCCCAGCCAAGCCCCCATGCACCCAGTGTTGGTGACTCCCAGTTATCTTCTACAAAACGGATATCATGCTCTTGTAGGTTTAGTCCTAAGTACTCCAAAGACTTCAAGTAAAGCTCTTGAATATTGTCAGGACTAGGCTTAATCAGTGCCTGAAACTGATAATACGCACCCAAACGGTTAGGGTTCTCCCCATAACGTCCGTCCGTTGGTCTTCTACAAGGTGCTACATACGCCGCAGACCAAGGCTTAGAGTCAAGACTTTTAAGTAGCGTCGCAGGATGAAATGTCCCTGCACCTGATGGGATGTCATAGGGTTGTACGATGTTACAGCCTTGGTCTGCCCAGTATTGTTGGAGTTTTAGTAGCATAGTGCTGAAGGTTATAGCGTTTTTATTCATTAACAGTTCTCCTCTTGAAATTCTTTTCTAAATACATTTTTAAAATAGTTTATATCATTTGTTACTATTTTGTCGAAGTAAATATCTTTATAAGATTTTAACTCAAACTTTAGCTCTCTGTCAACCAAAGGATTACCATATCTATTGTGAGCTGGCTTATGTACAACACAATAGATAAACTTATAATCCTTTTTTTGAACATTTTCATTGGTACAAATATTATCTAAAACTTCTTTACCATTGGTGAGTTTCTTTTTAATATTTGCATTCTTAATTTGTGATGGAATTTGATTTTTAAACTCTATACAATAAACTATCTTTCTATTTTCATCAACAATAAGAGAATCATAGGAAGATGGTTGCTTTTGAGGATAAAGTTTTTTAACTATGCAATCAAAATCATATACTTCCATAGAGCTTTGACACAAGTATTCATTATTTTCTGTATCTTTACTAGTCTTTTTTAAACTCTCTTTACACTCACTATAGTCTATTTTATTTTGTAGAGCATAACTTAACTCAGCCACCGTTTAAAATCTCACTATCCATTTGATTAAACGTCTCATAAGGAGCAGAAAGTTTATTAAAGATTTGTGCTAAAGTTTTTGAATTATTATCTTCCACTTTATCTATCATTCCATCTTCGGCAAGATAAAAATCCATATTTATTTCTGATTTTTCACCATATCGTTCTAACGCTTCTATCATATATGGGCTATGAGAATTCACCAATACTTTTACACCATTTTTCACAAGTTCTACAATGATTTTTGCCATCTCTAGTTGCCATTTTGGATGGAGGTGGACTTCTGGTTCGTCTAGCACTAGAACTGTGTCTTTGTTTAAATAATTATTTTGTGATAAAATCTGAAAAATTCCAAAATATTTAATACCTGTTGCAGTATTGATAAGTTCAATACGTTTACCTTGTTTATCAAAATAATAACGACCCATCTCATCTTTTTTAAATTCTCCACCCATTAAAGAAGTAACTCTTTCTTTTATATCTAGTCCGTTTGATGCACTTTTTATGTGTAATTTAAAATTCAAATCTTTCATGAGATAAGGATAGTCTAATTCTATTCTCATTTGAGACTCTACCTGAGCAATATCTCTAAAGAAATCTGTAAAATTCCAGACTAATGGAGTTTCTATAAACATGGAATCGGGAACAAAATCAAAGTCTTCTAATTGACTTTTAATATTTTCAAAACTAGTTCCAAGTGCTAATTTCGTATCTATAAATTTTCCGTTAATATTAATCTTAATTTCTGCTTTCTCTAAATAGTTAATATTTTTGCCTTGTAAAATATCGACATTAAATACTTTTGTACAATTTAATATCTCTTGAGTATCTCCAAGTGTAATACTCTTTTTAGAAGACACTTCATTTATTACTTTTAAAGCAAAAAACAATGCTTTAGCTGCCGTACTCTTCCCAGTATCATTCTCTCCAGCAATCACAGTCAGACCATCAATAGCAATATTCGCCTCTTTAATCATCCCAATATTTTTAAGCTGGAGTTCCATGGTTTTACCTTTTTGTTATTATTTCATATACGTTCCCACGCAGAGCATGGGAACGAGAGTTGGTGCTAATTTTTACAATATCGTTTCTATCTCAGAAGAGTCAAGCTCCACTTTCTTAGCTTTGCTTATGCGGTCTTCTTGAAGTTTGACTCGAAGTTCATCATCTTCAAGTGCCAAAATTTGTATCGCCAAATAAGCTGCATTGACTGCACCCGCTTTACCTATAGCCAACGTACCTACAGGCATTCCCTCTGACATCATCACTGTACTCAAAAGTGCATCTTCGCCTTTTAGAGAACCTGCTTCCATAGGTACGCCCAAGACAGGTTTTGTCGTACTTGCAGCAACTTTACCTGCCAAATGTGCAGCCATACCCGCGGCTGCTATAAAAACCTGTGCACCTTTTTTTTCTGCAACTTTAATATAGTCACGTGTTCTTTTAGGACTTTTATGTGCAGACGAGATGATAAGTTCATATGGCACACCAAATTTCTTCAACGTCTCTACGCACTCAGACATAATAGTATAATCATTTTTAGAAGCTATAATAATAGATACAAATTTCATCTTCTTCCTTTACGTTTATTTTACTTCTTGTTCTAATTTCATGGGGGTAGAACTTTCACTCAACCCTTTTTTCTCCAATGCTTCAGCTATCTCACGTCTCAAAATAGTATAGCCTGGTAACTGTGCAGGTAAAAGAATATCATTGACATTTCCACTGTGTACACACTCTAACTCTTTACCATCTTTGGTTGTTATCTTCTTAAAGGTAATGACATAATGCCCTGCTATCTCTTCTATCTTCCCGATGTCGTTGTCTACTTGTTCTACTTTGGCACCTACAGGAACGACTATCTCTACTGAGTCACCTAAACATGTTTTGTCTTTACATTTCCATGTAAGTCCATCTTCACTTACTAAACCAGCTACTTGATGTGTGCCATACTGTATGGAAAAGTCGTTGGACTGCGTGCTGTTTCTGTCAAATGGTCGTGAAAGTAAGTAAGCATCTGAAAACCCACGGTTTTGTGTAGTATTTAACTCTCTTTGGTAACGTTTTTCATCAAAGTCACCCAAGTAATGGTCATCTATAGCATGTCTATATGCCTTAGTTACCACACCTGCATAGTAAGGAGACTTGGTGCGTCCTTCAATTTTTAGCGAGTCAATGACGCCTGATTTGAGTATCTCATCTACGTGAGAAGCCATGTTCATGTCTTTTGCATTCATGATGTACGTTCCTATGCCCTCTTCTTCATCTAACCTAAATGTAGTGCCAGACTCAGGGTTATGTGCGTAAACTTCATAGGGGAAACGACAGTCATTTGCACAGCTTCCTCTATTTGGCACACGCCCTGTTTGTAGTGAGGAGATAAGACAACGCCCAGAATACGCAAAACACATAGAGCCATGTACAAAAATTTCGAGTTCAAGGTCAGGGATGTGATTTTTGATGGCTTCACAATCTTTCAATGAGATTTCACGTGCAACGATGATGCGTTTTACACCTAAATCATAGTACACTTCTGCGTCCATAGCGTTCATGACATTGGCTTGTGTTGAAAGGTGTATGGGTATGTCAGGTGCTATTTTAGCAGCGATTTTCACGACCCCTGGGCTTGAGACTATGAGTGCATCAGGTTTAAGTTCGGCTATTTTGGCAATGTGGTTTTCATACAACTTCAACTGTGAGTTAAAAGGAAATGAGTTTACAGTTGAATAGACTTTTTTACCACGTTCATGGGCATAGTTTATACCATTTTCATAGGCTTCCATGTCAAACTCTTTACCTGAGCGTATACGCAAAGAAAAGGTACTTGTCCCACCATATACTGCGTCAGCTCCATAATTTAGAGCTATTTTCATCTTCTCTAAGTTACCTGCTGGTGCTAAAAGTTCTACTTTACTTTGCATAATTATCCTACTTATATATTACGCTTATTTTACCCTATTAGTGGTAAAGAACACTTTTTATGCTAAAATTACCCTATGAAGAAGACAACAAGAATAGACTTACATAACCACACAACACGCTGTAACCATGCAGAGGGAACCGTAGATGAATACATTCAAAAAGCCATAGAACTTGGCATAGACATTTATGGGTTTTCAGAACATGCTCCTATGGATTTTGACCCCAAGTATCGCCTTTCTTTTGAAGAAATAGAAGCCTACACTTCTGACATACTTACAGCCAAAGAAACATACAAAAATGACATTCATGTTTTATTGGGTTATGAGGTAGACTGGCTACAAGGACATATGGATAAAAATATACTAAATGCAAAAGTAGACTACCTCATAGGCTCTGTACACTTCATAGACAAGTGGAGTTTTGACAATCCAGAATTCATAGGTGGATGGAAAGATAAAGACATAGATGACATTTGGAAGGCTTACTTTGAAGCCACTGAAGCTATGGCTAAGTCTGGAAAATTTGACATCGTAGGTCACTTAGACCTTATAAAAGTGTTTAAGTTCATGCCCAAACAAGATGTACGTATTTTAGCCAAAAATGTACTACAAGCCATAAAAAAATCAAACATGGTCATGGAAATCAACACAGCAGGATTGCGTAAACCCGTAGGTGAGATGTACCCATCACGTGCTTTACTAGAAGAGGCATATACCTTAGATATACCCATTACATTTTCTTCTGATGCCCACGCAGTAGAACACATAGGTGCAGGATATGCACAAGCTACCACACTCGCAAAAGAGATTGGATACACCCAAGCTGTTACTTTTCAAGGACGGGATAAACAATTGATTACTTTTTAATCATAACTATAGATGTTACTAATTCTTAAATCGCTATAATCTATGCATAAAATAAAAATTAGGAGCGTTATAACATGGGTAAATTCGTAAACAATTTAAAAGAGTTTAATAAGTATTGTGAAGAAAATGAGGTTGAGTTCATCGACTTTAGATTTACAGACATTAAAGGTGCATGGCACCACATTTCATACAGAGCAAGTGCTGTAGATGACAAAATGCTTGAAGCTGGTCTTCCATTTGATGGTTCTTCCATCGAAGCATGGCAGCCTATCCATATGTCAGATATGCTACTTAAGCCTGACGTTGGCACTGCTTTTATGGACCCGTTTACTGCGGACTCTACGGTTATTCTTATCTGTAATGTCTACGACATTTACAAAAATGAGCTTTACGCAAAATGTCCACGTTCCATCGCTCAAAAGGCACTTGAAGCACTAGACAAAGCAGGTGTTGCTGACGAAGCGTATTTTGGTCCAGAAAATGAATTTTTCATCTTTGATGATGTAAAAATTGTTGATAATGACAATGAACAAGCATTTAGAGTGGAAACAGATGAAGGTCACTGGGCTGACGATGCAGACTATGGAGAAATGGGAAACATGGGTCACAGACCTAGAATCAAAGGTGGTTACTTCCCAGTAATGCCTACAGATTCTGCAGTTGACTTAAGAGCAGAGATGATGCTTCTTCTTGAAGAAGTAGGACTAGAAGTGATGCTAGGTCACCATGAAGTGGCACAAGGTCAACATGAAATCGGTATCGTATTCTCTGACATTGTCACTGCTGCAGATAACGTACAAAAGTACAAATATGTAGTAAAAATGGTAGCCCACCTTAATGGTAAAACGGCTACATTTATGCCTAAACCTATCTATAATGACAACGGAAATGGTATGCACGTACACCAGTCTCTATGGAAAGATGGGAAAAACCTTTTCTATAAAGAAGGTGAATATGCAAACCTTTCTAAAACTGCACTTGACTACCTTTCAGGTATCTTCCAACATAAAGAAGCCGTAGCAGCATTTACAAACCCAAGTACTAACTCTTACAAGAGACTACTTCCAGGGTTTGAAGCACCGAGAATCTTAACTTACTCTAGCCAAAACCGTTCGGCTGCTTGTCGTATCCCTTATGGTGCGGGTGAGATGGCTACTAGAATTGAGACTAGATTCCCAGACTCTACTTGTTGTCCATACCTAGCGTTTGCTGTGCTTATGATAGCAGGTCTTGATGGCATCAAACAAGGTGGCTACGACATCGTAGGTCCAGTTAACGAAGACCTTTTTGAAATCTCAAGAAAAGAACTAGCTGAACGTAAGATTCCTGAACTTCCAAGTACATTTAGAGACTCACTAGAAGGACTTGAAAAAGACCATGCATTCTTGGCTCCTATTATGGACTCTGCTTATGTGATGGAATATTCTGAATACATGTTCGACAGACATGTGTACCCAGTAGAAGGTCGTCCAACAGCATTTGAGTACATCGCTACTTATTCTTGTTAAAACTCTTTTCGGGATAATCCCGAAAAGACTCTCACTCTTAAAACACTTTACGTTTCCATATTCAGATATTTATGCTAAACTACATATATGCAAAAACTTAAACTAACTATCATTCTCTTTACAACTCTTTTACTTTCTGCTTGTGGCGGTATAAGTACAAACCCCATAGAAACCATCAAAAATGTAAATGAATTTAACAAAAAAGCTGCTATCTTCATCATAAAGGGTGCATCTCGTGGTGTATGTGAATCACCTCTCTTTAAAGGTGCTTTAGAACAAAATCTACTTGGAGTCATAACATCAGAGGCTCCAAAAGCAACTACATGTAATACTTTTGGAAGAACTAATAGCCGTACAACATGTTATGAAGAAGATTATACAAATCTAGGTAACATCGCATGTATCATCGGTTATAATAATATTAAAGACAATGACAACAATGACCCTATATTAGGTCAATATATAATCCTCATTATAGTAAATCTATTCATGTTATTTGCAGAATAATACATGCTAAAAGCATAAGAAATGTGTGAATTATGAATATATTAAAAAATATACTTACGCTTACTTTAAAAACATGACTCAATATTTGCTTTAAGCTATAAAAAACTCTATAATATAAATATAAATATAAAGGATATCATTATGAAAAATACAATATTAACAAGTGTGGCACTAGGGGGGGGTCTTACTTTTAAGTGCTTGTGGTGGTGGTAGCAAAGAGGACAGAATCTCAGAAAAAGCAGGTATATTGATTTACCAAGATGTAGCACCTAACGTATGTAACTCAGATGATTTTAGAACTATAGTATACAATGCGGGATATAGGGACTTTATTACTCAAGAAACAAATAATAAAACAACATGTGCAACGTATGGTAAAAGAAATGATGGAACCTCTTGTGGGGAATCTTATCTAGGGAGTGGAAATGTAAACTGTGTTATTGGCTTTAATAATTTTGTAGGTGTCACTTCAACTGATAATATCAATATGTATGAAAACTTCGAAATACTAGAATCATCACTTCAATAATCCCTCTTTTGTACTATGCCCATCTAATATAATCATAGTACAAAAATTCTTTCTCAGACTCTCTTTATCTCTTTTGCCTATAATACTCGTATAAAAAACTATTAGGATACGTTCATGTTAAAAACCTATGCACTATTGATCCCTGCTACTTTACTGTTCACTGCATGTAGTATTGATGACATCAGAAACAGCAACGACAGCACAGAAGAAACCATTGCTAAAAAAGATATCGTTTATATTATCAAACACACACCTGATGTTGTTTGTCAAAGTGATGACTTTAAAGATGCAGTAAAAGTTGCTATTAAACCCTATGAAGAGGAAAAAGGAAAAGGTCTTACAGTCAAAGACATAAAAACCTATGTGCAAGACAACAGTGTTACGTGTAACACCTACAAACCAAAAGACAAACTAGATATAAAAGACCCCATTTGTGAAGAAAAAGAAGCCACAGAGATACAAGGTAACTACACCCTCCCCGATGGTGTAGAACTCAATGAAGAGATAAATACTTCATGTGTAGTCACAGGAAATATTATTTAAAAATACGCTTCTCTTCCTCTTTCTTAAAAAATGTAAAGTACGTCCACAGTGTCGTACCATACACAAAGATAGACATCATCACTACACCTGTGGTGACTACCTCAAAAAACTCTTTATGTTCAAAGGATGCAGGTATCATATGAACTAATATAATAGAAAGAGCACCTTTCATACCAGAAAACGTTAAGATGAACCAACCCTCCAAACCTACAGGAGCAATATGTCTTGACTTATCTCCTATCCATGCAAATTTTGCCATGGAAATAGCACGTATCAACGTAGTGATACCAAACATGATGAGTATCTCTGTCTTGTACTGCCAAAGCTTGTTAAAGTCTGCCATTTCTGCCAAGATAAAAAATATCATCACCGCTGCGATGTACCCAAACTCTTTTGCCATCTCATAAATGTATTCTAGTCTTTCATGTGTGGTTGCTCGTATATTTGATAAACGTATTTTATGTAAAAAAGTTTTTGTCTTTTTGGCTTCGTCTCCTTCTATGTCATCATCTATCCATGCCTTCGTAGCGATAATAGCAACAATAAGTGTCAAGATACCAGAGATATGCATCTGCTCTGCTACAACATATGCCAAATACCCTTCTATCACAAAGGCAAAGAACTCCCCTCGTTTATCTGAAAAGAGTTTCATAAGCATATAAAAGAAAAATCCTATAACTATACCTATACCTATACTCATAGCAAAAACACGTAAGGCATCCATCGCGGCACTTCCTGCATCTATGTTTCCACTTAGCATCCAAGGTAACCCTATAAAGAAAAAAGCGATGACAGCGGTGGCATCATTACCCAGTGACTCTCCCTCTATAAGTACTTTGATGTGATGGCTGATTCCCTTAAAACGAGAAAGTATAGACTGCACAGAAACAGCGTCAGTTGCCATGTTAATAGCAAAGAGTGACACATAAGCACCTATGCTCAAACTCTCAAATATACCAAAGTAGTACATACTTGCTCCAACAGCGATAGAAAGAGACACAGCTACTACCGCAAGATAAAATATATCCCAAGCATATTTTTTAATATCTATAAAACGTAAATGTAATGCATCTCCCATAAAAATAAGCGGTATACAAAAAAGTATGATGGTATCAAAGTGTTCACGTAAATCTATAGGTACAGCCATAGGAATATAATTATAAATAACATATGAACCAATAAGCAGTAAAAATACAGAAGGTATTTTTAACTTACTTGCCAAGACATCTGAAAATACGACCAAAGAAAGTATCGTAATCAGTATTATTTCTGGTGCAAAACTATGCATCTATTCTCCTGTTTTCCATTTATATAATGTTTATCTAAAACAACTCGCCACTGTCTTCAGAATCAGGTCGAGTAGGCATAGTACGTTTTGGATGTAAGGCATCGCCCTCATCTTCTACTTCCTCATCTTCTTCTATATTTACCATCTCAGCCATGCCCGTGTCTATTTCTAAGGTAATGGTTTCATTCTCCTCTGTAAAAGTTTCTTCATCATCATAAATCGATGGTTCTCTCTCTACTTTTGTAATGACTGGCAAAGGCGAATCTTTGGTGTAAAGTTCACTTTTGCCATTGTATTCACCTTTAAAAACACCTTGTGGTATGTCAAATGTACGTTTAGTCTCTGGGTATAACTTTAAAAGCTCTTTAAAGTAATATGCAAATGCAGGGGCAGCCATCGCACCACCTGTAGCACCTTTACCTATGGGTCTGTTATTGTCTCTACCCATCCATGAGATGACTTCAATGCTAGGAGAGTAGCCACAAAACCATGCATCTATATTTTTATTGGTTGTACCTGTTTTACCTGCGAGTTCTATGCCTTTGACGCGAGCATTCTTACCCGTACCACGCTTGACTACATCTTTTAAAACATCTGTCATCAAGTAGGCTTGTTCTGGTGTTGTAAAGTTTGCTATCTCTTTAGGACGTGTTTCATATATAACCGCACCCTCTTTAGAGATAATCTTACTCACAAGCCTTGGGGCTATCATATGCCCATTATTGGCAAAAACAGAAAATATCTGTGCCATTTTAAGCGGGCTAAGCCCTAAGTTACCCAGAGCAATAGACATATCTTTAGGGATATGAGGCACATCTAAAAAACCCAATCTATCACGTATAGTCTTAACCCCTAAATCAGAAACAAGATTCACCGTTGCCAAATTTCGTGAATGTACCAACGCTTCTCTAAAAGAAACAAAGCCCTTAAAGTTTCGTTCATAGTTTCTAGGTGCCCATACTTTAGGCTTACCTTTATAATAGTATTGAAAAGTACGTGCCAAATCAGTTAAAGGAGTAGCAGGATTATAGCCCATATCTAACGCTGTTTGATAGATGAATGGCTTAAATGCAGAGCCTGGCTGACGCTTTGCCTGAGTCACACGGTTAAATGCAGAACGCTTATACGATGCACCTCCCACCATAGCCAATATATCTCCTGTTTTACTCTCTACAGCAACAAACGCGGCATTAAGTGTAGAGCTATTTGCATCTTCATTGTATTTTTTTAATGCTTTGTTATATTCAAAGGTCACAGCATCTCTTGCAATGGCTTGTTGCTTCATATCTATGGTTGTATATATTTGGTATCCACCAGTACGTATGTCACCAAGTTTCCCTTTAAAACGTCTCAATACTTCATCTATAATATAAGGAGCAACATTTTGAGTTAACGAGGTTTTATACACCTTTGGTGACTCTTTGACTGCCTTTAAATAATCATCTTTTGAAACCCACCCTATACTCTTCATACGATACAACACATTGTTCGCTCTGTCAAGTGCACGCTTATAGTGCCGTATAGGGTTATAAAAACTAGGGGCATTAGGAATACCCACAAGCATAGCACACTCTTTAAGTGTCAACTCACTCATCTCCTTACGAAAGTAACCTTTGCTTGCTGTTTTTACACCAAAATAATTATTTCCATAAGAGATTTCATTAAGGTATCGTTCAAGTATCTCTTCTTTACTCAGTTCATTTTCTATTTTTAACGCTAAGATAGCTTCTTTTACTTTTCTCATAAGCTTTTTTTCATTGCTTAAAAGTTTATTTTTAATAAGCTGTTGGGTAAGCGTTGACCCTCCTTCTACAAAGGCTCCAGCTTTAATGTCTTTGACTATAGCTCTTAAAATAGCATCTGGGTTCACCCCATTATGCTCAAAAAAACGTGTGTCTTCCATAGCCACAAGACCTTCTATGAGAAACCCTGGTATCTCATCGTATCTTGCGTAAAGACGGTGCTGTTTTTTAAAGACATAGGCTAGTTTTTCACCATTTCTGTCAAGTATGATGGAAGAAGTTTCTGGTTTATAGTTGATGAGCTTATCTGCATTTAAAGAGACTTCTTCATAAGCATACACAAAAGCTATCCCCAAGATAAGCGTAAAAACTATAGCAAGGATTACAAAACCTTTGACCAGGGCATTAAACACAAAGAACCTTTAGAAGTATTTTCATTTATTGTACCGTGTTGTGATTAATCAATGCAATCACATGCCGTATTTTCTTCATTGAGACACCCAAATTAAGTATGACTCTCATCATAGGCTTTGCAACTGTTGGCTGGCGTATGGCTCCTACCAAATACCCTTGTTCCATAAGACCTTTTTGCATCCATTGTGTCTCTTCATTGTCTTTTACCTCTAGTGGCAAAATAAGACTTTGTACCATGACTCCCAGTTCTTTTCTTGCAAGTAACTGGCGTTCTAGTATCTTTTTTCTATACTTTTCTGCATTCTTTCGTATATATTTAATATTGACATAGGCAAGTGCAGTGTCAAACACAGAAGGTGCAGTAGAATAGATGATAGGTTTTGCACGGTTCACTAAAAAACTTATGATATGAGAGGATGCCAAAATATACGCTCCATACGAACCATAGGCCTTACCTAAGGTACCCATTTTTATATGTCTTTCATTCATTTGTATACCGTAATACTCAAAAATACCCAAAAGGTTTAAGCCTAATACACCTGCTGAATGTGCTTCATCTACTATCATCAAGGTTTTATGTGCTTGGGCAAGTGTAAATATCTCTTTCACACACAAGTCACCACCCATGGAGTAGACACCCTCCACAGCTATAATCTGTCTTTTGGCTGGGTTTTGTTCCAGTTTTCGAGCTAAGTCCTCTACATCATTGTGCTTAAATTTCACAACCTTGTCACCCAAAAGTTCTGCTGCCATAACACCTGAAGCATGATACTCTTCATCCATAAAAAGCATATCGCCTTTACGTACCAGTGCCTCTATAAGAGCCATATTTGCCAAATACCCAGACCCTACCACTAGTCCCTCTTCAAAACCATTTTGCTCTGCTAGTGTCTCTTCAAAGAGCTGATGTATGGGATGATAGCCATTGACTAGCATACTCGCTTTAGACGTAAGCGTATCAAACTCTTTTACAAGTTTGACTGCTTTTTTAAACTGCTTTTTGTTACGTGAAAGTCCCAAGTAATCATTAGACGCTAAGTCCTCTAAACTTTCATCAAAAATCTTACGCTCTCTGAAACGTCCAGCTTTTTTTAGGGCTTTTAGTTCGTTGGTGTACAAAGCTATACACCTTGAAATATTTCAGTTCTATGGTATTCTAAATAATCTTCTCTACCATCTATTGGAAGATGATGAAATATTTTATTATCAGATATACCCAATTTAGAATATGTCATTTTAGATAAAAATGGTGAAAGCTTTGTTTGTTTATCTTCTGTAAAAGACAAATATCCTCTGTCAAACAGATAATCAAAAGTAGGTGTAAACATAAAACCATTATATGGATCTATTTTTTCTCTCTCATTTGAATGAGACCAAGGTTTAATGTGACTTGCAATCAAAATACGTTCATCTGAAACCATTGTAATAGGACAATAAGGACAACTATTTAATAAATCATCACGATATTTTCCCTGACCTTTTCTTGCTCGTGATAGCACTTTTGTTTCTACTGTTTCATCTAAGATTTTACTCTCTTCTTCTTCTTCTTTAATTAGATATGGATGTTGAATATCTCCAAAATAATCTGCAAATAATTTAAAGTAATAAAATAACTGATTATTCTCATCTACCAACTTTACGATTGTAATATAAGTTATATTTGGTAATGAAAGTTCACGAATAAGTTTATATGCTTTATCACTAGATTTTACATAAATTCTTGGTCCATCTATTTGAGTTTGTTCTTGAATTTCAAATTCAATAATATCAGGTAATGTTAATATCATCTCTTTTCGTGTTTTCCACAAATCAGGTAAAATATCTTTATTGACATAAAGTTGTTCTGGGTGCAAATACTCTACTTTAGTTTCTTCTAAATATTTCAATAAGTCTTTTTTCAACAAAAAACATTTGATTGTAAATCCATTATTTCCAAAAAATTCTCGAACTTCTTGATTATCCTGTCCCACATATAATTTAGCTTCACCATTTCCACCACCAATTTTATTTTGTCTTACGACAAAAGAATCTGCAATAGTTACCTTCTCTTTTGTTTCAAGCACTTCATACATTTTATTTAAAATTGTAATTTTCATTCATC
>Ga0256840_1001172_pt1 | contig 25112 bp, 12 predicted proteins | sample 355202metaG_FD_185969 | JGI IMG/M metagenome (GOLD analysis project Ga0256840, IMG submission 185969) | Hydrothermal vent microbial communities from Mid Atlantic Ridge, Atlantic Ocean - 355-202 | ecosystem: Environmental > Aquatic > Marine > Hydrothermal vents | place: Atlantic Ocean: Mid...
GGATATATGTCTTTTGAATACCTCGTACTACCCGAAACTTTTTATACAATTGAGGGTATGTTCGGGAATGAAAATGCCAAAAAATTAATAGCTTCTGCAAAATACAGAAAAGCAATAGCAAGATATTTAAAATCAAATAATTATATAAGCAAAATACCGAGAGACGAGCGAGAAAAACTTTACGGGAAAGACAGCGAAAAAGAAATGTGGCAAATTTTTGCAGAACCTCCCAAAGCTGAATTTAATTCGTTTTGTTACGGAGATTATAACGGTGACAGTAAGAGAGATGCTGCATTTATTTTAACAAATATAAAAACAGGAAAGCGAAAGTTAATTGTTTTAAGAATTGATACTGAAATCCCCGGTAAGTACGGAAGTCTGATAGGTTCAAAAGACCTTACCGAAGATTATTTATTTGTGAAAAATATTCCTAAGAGAAGTAAAATGATAATAAATGACAGTTTGCAACGCATAAATATCGATGCTGTTTTAATAGGAACAAACAGAGAAAAAGCTTTTAACGATACATATACTCTGATGCTTTTTGAGGGAAAAGATTTTAAATTTTTTCCGCAGAAATTAAAAGAGAATTAAAACAGAAAATATATTTCGTCATTATGATAAATTAGTATTAATGCAGCAAACTTACAGAGGGACAAAATACTGCTTTATGAATAAATATCTGCTTTTATCTGTTTTTTTGTCAATATCGTTATCAGTTTTTGCGCAAAAACCTCGTATAAAGTTTGAAAAACTGTCGGTAGAAGACGGAATGTCCCAGAGTTCCGTTCTTAGTATTATTAGAGACAGTCAAGGATTTATGTGGTTTGCAACTTTAGACGGGCTTAATAAATATGACGGTTATAATTTTAAGATTTACCGGGCGGATTCTGAAACGGAAAAATCGGTAACGGACAATATCATAAATGTTTTGTATGAAACCTCTGATTTTGATTTATGGATAGGAACAGCAGCAAACGGACTTTGCAAATATGACAGGCTTAATGATAATTTTGATGTTCTTAAATATTCTGATAATACAGATAATTCATTAAGTAATAATAATATAAATGATATAGCCGAGACACCCGGATGTTTGTGGATTGCAACAGACAAAGGACTTAATAAATATATAATTAAAGACAGGAAATTTATTCATTTTTTTTATAATGAAAGTAATAATTCGCTAAGTTCAGATACTGTCTTATGTGTTGATACCGACAAAAACGGCAATGTATGGGCAGGGACTAAAAGCGGTTTTAACCTTATTAATACTAAACACAATACTGTAAAAAAGTTTAATTATTTTAATGAAAATACAGACACTTACGTTAATGATATTACAGCCGGCGAAAATAAAATTTGGATAGCAACAACGAAAGGGCTTTTTGTTTATTATGTTGCCGAAGACAAACTGTTAAAACTTAACTTAAAAAAAAATACAGATAAAGAACAGCCTGTCGTTAACAAATTAATTAAGGATACGGATAATATTTTGTGGGTCGGTACCGAAAATGACGGCTTAATAAGATTAAACACAAGGAACTATACATTTTATAAATATAAGCACGATCCTGTTGACAGCCAAAGCCTATCAACAAATACAATAAAATCTCTTTATATTGATAAATCTGGAATACTTTGGGTCGGAACATCATTGGGCGGTGTAAGCAAATGGAACAGAGCAGCCGAAGATATTGATGTGTTCAGGCATAACCCATATAATGAACAGAGTCTCAGTGCTCCGCAAGTAAGATGTTTTTATGTTGACAAAGATAATGATATTTGGGTCGGAACTGTTGAGGGCGGGCTAAATAAGTGGGACAAAAAAAATGACAAATTTTATCATTATAAGCACAACCCCGACAATGATAACTCGATAAGCCATAATCATATACGGTCAATCTTGCAGGATTATAAAGGACGTTTCTGGGTGGCAACCGACGGCGGCGGGCTTAATTTATTTGACAAATCAAAAGGAACATTTAAGCACTATAAGAAAGATGAAGATATAAGCTCTATTTCGAGTAACAGAGTTTGGAAAATATATGAAGATAAAAAACATAATTTGTGGATAGGCACATTCGGCGGCGGACTTAATTTATTTAATCCTGAAAGAGGAAGCTTTAAGGCATACAGACACTCAGAAACAGATACGACCTCAATAAGCAGCGACTTAGTAACTTCAATTTTTGAAGACAGAGGAAATCGGCTTTGGATAGGAACATTTTCAGGTCTGAACCTGTTTAACACCGAAAAAGAAACTTTTGAAAGATACACAAATGATAAAAGTGATCCCGAATCAATAAGTAATGACAGAGTTTACTGCATTAATGAAGACATAGAAGGCTTTTTATGGATAGGAACAAAAGGAGGGCTCAATAAATTTGATGTTAAAAATCAAAAATTTACTCGTTTTACCGTTAAAAATTCAGACCTGCCCAATGATGTTATTCTCGGAATTACAGAAGACGGCAATTATCTTTGGATAAGCACGAATAACGGTATTTGTCGTATGAATAAAAAAACGTATGAAATTAAAACTTTTGATGTCGGTGACGGGTTGCAGAGTAATGAATTTTTAGCCGGGGCGTATTACAGAAAAAAAGACGGGGAAATTTTATTCGGAGGAATAGACGGGTTTAACGCTTTTTATCCCGAAAAAATTAAAGACAATCCGCATAAACCCCCCATTCTTATAACCGGTTTTCAGGTATCAAACCAATATCTTAAAACCGATACGATAATAAGCTCAAAAAAACAAATTATTTTAGACCATACTGAAAACGATATTTCCTTTGATTTTGTAGCTCTTGATTTTATTTTTCCGCAAAAAAACAAATATAAATATATTCTTGAAGGGAATGACAACGAATGGACAAATGCAGGTTACAGGCGATATGCAAAATATACGAACCTGAAACCGGGCAGCTATATTTTTCGAGTAATAGGGTCTAACAATGACGATGTGTGGAACGAAAAAGGAGCAAGTCTGAGAATAATTATAAAACCGGCTTTTTGGCAAACACTGTGGTTTAAGATTTTGTTTATTTCTTTTATCTTTTTACTCGTTCTGTTAATCTATAAAATTCGTGTCAGAGCAATTAAAAAAAGAAATGAAGAGCTTGAAAATGAGGTAAAAAGAAGAACAGCAGAAATAAGACAACAAAATAAAGAGATAAAAGCACAAAGAGACGAGATTGTCGAACAAAAAAAAGAAATTACGGACAGTATTTTGTATGCAGAAAGGATACAAAGGGCAGCATTACCCACATCTGAATATATTTCTGAAAATATTCCGGAACATTTTATTTTATTTAAGCCCAGAGATATTGTAAGCGGAGATTTTTACTGGGTAAGTAAAAAAGAAAACAAAATAATAGTTACGGCAGTTGACTGTACGGGACACGGAGTGCCCGGAGCATTTATGAGTATGCTGGGAATCAGTTTTTTAAACAAAATAGTAAATGAAAGAAATATCACCGATTCTGCTGAAATACTGAACCGCCTGAGGGCAAATATTATTAATGCATTACATCCCGAAGGATATGAAATTGAATCAAAAGACGGAATGGATATGGCTTTGTGTGTTATAGATACCGAAAAAAACACAATTGATTTTTCCGGAGCCTACAATCCTATGTTTCATTGGCATAAAGGAAAAATAACAGAGATAAAAGCAGACAGAATGCCCGTTGCAAAATACGATATAGTTGAAGATTTTACCAAAAAAACAGTTAAGTTTAATGCCGGTGATGCAATATATTTATTTTCAGACGGCTATCCTGATCAATTCGGCGGTTATAAACATAAAAAATTTATGAAAGGAAAACTTCGCAGGCTATTGGAAGAAACAGGAGATAAACCAATGCAGGAACAAAAACAAATTTTGGAAGATACGTTGGAAAAGTGGATGAATAATCAGCCGCAAATTGATGATATTGTTATTGTCGGAGTCAGATTGTAAAGAATTATCTTTTTATAAAAGTTTCTGTTTTGTTATCGTAGTTTAAAAAATATGTTCCCGGTTTAAGTGTTCTTACGTCAACATCATTTGCAGTGCCGGTTTTTATCAGCTTCCCGTAATAGTCATAAATTTCATAGCGAGTCATTCCGGAAAAGTATATTTTTGAGGTAACTTTTCCTCCGTTGCCCGGAACAAATGTTATTTCCGGTAAATTACTGTTAAACTCAACAGATTGAGAATACCTTGGTTTTTTGTTTGCTCCTGTTTGTTTAATCCTGAATTTATTAACTCCCGAGTGAAAATCAATACTGAACCTGTAGCGATTTATTTTTTCTGTTCCTTTTCCTTTTACGGAACCTGCCCTTATCCATTTATTCCATCGATACTGTTCAATAATAAAAGGCAAACTTCCGTGTTCGCCTATTGTTGTCCAGTTTAAAAAACCGTCCTTGTCGATGTTAATTGATTTTATTTTAAACGTACTTTCGGGTGTTAATACTTCAGGGTTTAATATACGGGGAGTGCACCCTTTTCTGTGCTTAAGAACTACCTTTAGAATAGCACCGTACCTGAAATTATAAATGCTTAAATCAATTTCAAAAAACGAAGAATTAATCTCATCGGTAGTAGTTCTTCCGTTTACTAAAACTTCTGAAACACAAAAACCTACTCCTGTTGACGAATACGGATTTTCTACATACAAATTTTCACCCCTGTAAACACCTTCAAGAACAATTTCGCCTGCATACAACTGCTGAAAAGCAGAACTCCCCGACAGTAATAAAAACAAAACCGGAACAATTTTATTTATCTTTTTAAGAATTGTCATTTAAAAAAATGATTATTTTCTTGTATCAAACGGCAAATATACCTATCAATTTTAAAAACGGAAAAAAAATCAAAGGTTTTGTTCAATTAGTTTTAACAATTCGGAGGCAGCTTTTGTTTCCGGAATATTTTTCTTTACTGCTTCCTTGTTTTTGTAAAGAGTTATTTTGCCGCTTCCCGTTCCTACATAACCGTAGTCTGCATCCGCCATTTCTCCGAGCCCGTTTACTATACAGCCCATTATTGCTATTTTTATCCCTTTCAGATGTGAAGTAACAGATTTTATTTTTGCCGTTGTTTTTTCTAAATCAAATAAGGTTCTTCCGCAGCCGGGGCACGAAATATATTCGGTTTTTGTTATTCTTGCTCTGCAAGCCTGTAAAATTCCGAAACTCAGTTCATTTGCTTTTTTTAAGTCTTCAGCTTTCGCCGAAATCCAAATTCCGTCACCGAACCCCTCAATAAGTAAAGCACCTGATTCACCCGATGCTTTTAAAACGGCATAATCATCAATCTTATCAAATTTTTGTCTTAAAATAACAGGATTTTTAATATTATATTCTTCAAGTTTCATAAAGAAAGCTCTTCCGGAATGTACGGGTGATACAGTATTTTCAAAATCTAAAACAAAAACAGCATTAGGGAGTTTTTGTAAATCGGAAAATAAAATATTATCAAGTTTTTCTGCATCTGTTTTTATAAAATATAATGATTTTGTCGCAAGATATCCTTTTGTAACATCTTTATAATCAACAAGTTTTATAACATCTTTCCCCTTGTTTCTTTTTGATGTTATTAATTGTGCGTCTAAAAAATTAAAAGACGCAGGAAAGCCCTTTTCGGAATAAAAAAAGTCTGCGGCAGAATCGGTTTTTTCAAAAGTGCTGTCCTCTTCCTTAAAGACATACCCGCAATCGGCTATTGCATTTTTGTCAACTTTTTCCGAAATATCGGCAATTACGACAGGGACATTATCTCCGCCGATTATTCCTGTTTTTTCAGACTTTCTCTTTCTGTAATCCAAAAAATTCCTGCTTAAACTTTTGAATTTAAACGGAGAACTGTAAGCTGAAAGTTTTTTACCGTTAAAAATATTTCGGATTGTTGCGGCAACGGGAATTTCCCTGACAGGCGACTCTGTTAAAGATACTCTCACCGTATCGCCGATACCGTCAGCAAGTAAACTTCCTATGCCGACAGCAGATTTTATTCTGCCTTCAAGCTCATTTCCGGCTTCGGTTACGCCCAGGTGCAGAGGGAAACTCATTTTTTCGCTATGCATTGTTTTTACAAGTAACCGGTTTGCATAAATCATTACAAGCGGATTGCTCGCTTTCATTGAAATTACGACATCGTTGAAATTTTCCTGCTTGCAAATACGTAAAAACTCCATTGTAGATTCAACCATTCCCTGCGGAGTATCGCCGTATCGACTTAAAATTCTGTCAGATAAAGAGCCGTGATTTGTTCCTATGCGTATTGCGGTGTTGTGTTTTTTGCAAATTTTTAGCAGCGGAATAAAGTTTTTTTTCAACTTTTCAACCTCTGCATTGTATTCTTCATCGGTATAATTTATATGTTTAAATTGTTTAACATCGGCATAATTCCCGGGGTTTATCCTTACTTTTTCAATAATTTTTGCAGCAACTTCTGCAGCTTTAGGGCTGAAATGTATATCTGCAATAAGCGGGATATCATAATTTTTTTCTTTCAGGATTCTTTTTATATCTCTCAGGCTTTCGGCAATTTTTGAATTTTGCACGGTAAGTCTTACATAATCAGCACCTGCATCCGCAAGTTCAATTATTTGGCTTACGGTAGCTTCCGTGTCAGATGTGTCGGTATTTGTCATAGATTGTAACCTTACCGGATTATTACCTCCGAGAGGTATTTTTCCGATACAGACTTCAGTTGTTTTATTTCTGTTATATTCAAAATAGTTTTTTGTAAACATTTTTAATTTTTTTGATTTAGAGCATAAATAAATATAAACTTTATATTTGCAAATATATTACAATTACAATTTCGATAAGTTTTTTTATTTAAAACCGTAAGCTGATATGTCATTAGAAGCGAAAAATATTACCAAATTATACGGGATACAAAAAGCCCTTGATAATGTGAGCTTTAAGATAAATACCGGTGAGATTGTCGGATTCCTGGGACCTAACGGAGCCGGAAAGTCTACTATGATGAAAATAATTACCGGTTTTATAGAACAAAATGAGGGAGATATTTTTGTTAATAATCTTAACACGAAAGAAAATATTAAGGAAATAAAACAGCAAATAGGATATCTGCCGGAGCATAATCCTCTGTATCTTGATATGTTTGTTAAAGAATATCTAAACTTTGTTGCAAAAATTTATTCTGCAGATAATTATAAGAAAAAAGTTTCGGAAATTATAGAGTTGACAGGCTTAACATCGGAACAAAATAAAAAAAACGGAGCATTGTCAAAAGGTTACAGACAAAGAGTCGGACTTGCCGCCGCATTAATTCACAACCCTGAAGTTCTAATCTTAGACGAACCTACCACCGGTCTTGACCCCAATCAAATTATTGAAATAAGAAATTTAATTACCGAAGTCGGCAAAAAAAAAACAGTTATGCTTTCAACACATATTATGCAGGAGGTTGAAGCAATTTGCGACAGGGTTATAATTATTAATAAAGGACAAATTATTGCAGATAAGCCTGTTAAGTCCATTAGCGGTCTTATTAAAAGAAAAAAACAAATAGTATTTACAGAGTTTGCAGAATCGGTTAAAACAGATATTTTTGAAAAACTCCCGGAGTATATATCGGTTGTTACATCAGAAAATAAAAGTTTTTTGTTTGAGTCTGACTCCGAAGAGGATATTCGTCCGGAGTTGTTTCATTTTTTTGCGGATAATAATCTTATATTGATAACGATGAAACAAAAAGACGAAAATATGGAAGATATCTTCAGAAGTTTAACACAATAAAAAAACACCTCACTTATTTTAGAAGCAAGGTGTTGCAATCAATAACCATGAAAAAGTGGGCCGACAGGGACTCGAACCCCGGACCCTCTGATTATGAGTCAGATGCTCTAACCGGCTGAGCTATCGGCCCCGTCTGAAAAAGTTTAAATTTTCAGGACAGCAAAATTAAACATAATTTTTTCCCTGCAAAACCTTTTTGTATTTTTTTTTACAGTTTTATTTTATCTGCTCTTTTATATTTGTTTCGATACAGCCAGGCTGCAAAAATTCCGGCAAAGGCTCCGAAAAGGTGTCCTTCCCATGAAACTCCTTCCTGTCCGGGTATTATTCCTTCAAGCAAAGCTCCGCCGTACAGAAAGATAATAACAACAGCAATAAGTATTGATTTTAAACTCCTTCTGAATATTCCGCTGAACAACAAAAAACCTATATAAGCAAAAATAACACCGCTGGCACCTATATGGTTGGTTCCGCTTTTTCCGAAAAGCCATACTGCAAACCCTCCGAGCAATACAGATATTATACTGACTTTAACATAAAGTTTATTATAAAAATACAGAATTATGAATGTCAGAATAAATAAAGGAACGGTATTAGATATAAGATGCGTCCAGTTAAGGTGTAAAAAAGGAGAAAACAAAATGCCGATTAAACCGTTCAGTTTGCGAGGGTGAATTCCGAAATCCCTGAAATCCGTGAAGAAAAAAACAAAATTCAAAATAAAAATTGCCCAAATACTGCCTGTAATCCACAAAGTTGTGATAAGATTCTTTTTCATTGATACTCTGCTTAATGATGTTAATCGTTTTTTACCTGTCAAATATAGATAATTTTAGGATAACCGGTATTTTTTACTGATATTTGTTATTAATTAAAATATTATTTACATAACTTATTTATGATGAAAAAGTATATAATCATCGGTTTATTTCTATTTTTCAGTGCTTTTTTAACAGCCCAGATAAACCCTTTGTGGTTACGATATCCTGCAATTTCACCCGACGGAAAATATATTGCGTTTTCCTACAAAGGCGATATATACAAAGTATCTTCTTCCGGCGGAAAAGCTGTTGCTTTAACTCAAAATAAAGCATATGATTATAAGCCTGTCTGGTCTCCTGACAGTAAGTCTGTTGCTTTTGCATCAGACCGTTACGGGAATTTTGATATTTATCTTATTTCTGCTGAAGGAGGAGTTCCCGTAAGGTTGACTTTTTATTCCGGAAAGGAAATTCCTAATTCATTTACACCCGAAGGAGATAAAATTCTGTTTACGGCTGCAATTTCAGATCCTGTCGGTAATATAAGTTTCCCGAGAAATTATTTAAGTGAGCTTTATGAAGTCCCGGTAAACGGAGGAAGTATAAGACAAATACTTTCAACACCTGCCGAAGAGGCAAAATATTCATCCGATAAAACAAAAATAATTTTTCAGGATGCAAAAGGACCTGAGAATTATTGGAGAAAACATCAAAAATCTTCTGTAGCAAGAGATATAAGAATTTATGATACAAAAACAGGGAACTTTTCTTTTTTGACAAAATTTGAAGGAGAAGACAGGTTGCCTTCTTTTTCGTCTGATGAAAATTATATTTATTTTACAAGCGAAAGGTTTAATAACACGTTTAATGTTTGTAAACTTAATTTGAAAAATCCGGAAGACGCAGAACAGATAACTGTTTTTGAAAAAAATCCTGTCAGGTTTCTGACTGTCTCCGATAATGACGATTTATGCTTTACTTACGACGGAGAAATATACGTAAAAAAGAAAGGAGAAAATGCAAAAAAAATAAATCTGACAATTCTAGCCGATGTTAAAGAAAATCCTGAAAAATATGTGAAGACAACTTCCGGGATAACAGATATGGCTGTTTCGCCCGACGGAAAAGAAACTGCATTCATAATAAGAGGTAACGTATTCGTAACTTCTGTTGATTACTCTACAACTAAACAAATTACGGCAACTCCGGAGCAGGAACGTTCGGTAAGTTTCAGTCCTGACGGAAAATCGTTACTATATGCTTCGGAAAGAAACGGAAGTTGGGGAATTTACAGAACAAAAATTGTAAAAGAAGACGAAAATAATTTCATTTTTGCAACAGAAATTAAAGAAGACATACTCGTTAATTCGGAAAAAGATGAATTTCAGCCTGAATTTTCGCCTGACGGAAAAGAGGTTGCATTTCTTGAAGAACGCACTACACTGCGTGTTTTGAATTTGGAAACAAAAAAAATAAGAACTGTTCTTGCCGGAAAATATAACTACTCATACTCTGACGGAGACCAAGATTATAAATGGTCGCCCGACGGTAAATATTTTTTGGTCAGCTATTCTCCGAACACATTGTTTTCTGACGATATAGGACTTGTTAAAGCCGACGGCAGCGAAGAGCCTTTTAATTTAACGGAAAGCGGATATTCCGACAGTAATCCGAAATGGATTTTAAACGGAAAAGGAATGATTTGGGAATCGGACAGAAACGGTTACAGAAGTCACGGCAGTTGGGGATCTTACAGAGACGTTTATGCAATGTTTTTTACTCGGGATGCTTACGATAAATTTCGTTTATCCGAAGAGGAGTATAAGTTTCTGAAGGAAAAAAACAAAGGAAAAAAAGAAAAAAAATCGGGAAACGATAAAAAGAAAAAAAATAAAGATAAAAAGGAACATGCTAAAAAAGAAGGTGAAATAAAAAACGTTAAAATTGAAAAAGAAGGTTTGGAAGATCGAATTGTGCGGTTGACAATTAATTCGTCGGCAATATCGGATATGGTTTTATCCCCTGAAGGAGATAAATTATATTATCTCACAAAATTTGAAAAAGGATTTGATTTGTGGGTTAATAATTTGAGAAAAAAACAAACGAAACTTGCCAGAAAACTTACCGGATACGGCGGAAATATCAGCATAGACACAACAGGAAAAAATTTGTTTATGTATTCGGGCGGACAGATGATAAAAATAAAAACTTCCGATTACTCGAAAAAACCGATTTCTTTTAATGCCGAATATTATTTGAATAAAAGTGCCGAAAGAAAATATATGTTCGACCATGTTTGGCGACAAACTTTAAAAAAGTTTTACAAAAAAGATATGCAGGGAGTTGACTGGGAATACTATAAAAATGTATATGAAAAATTCTTGCCCTTTATTGACAATAATTATGATTTTGCGGAAATGCTCAGCGAGATGCTCGGCGAATTAAACGCATCGCATACCGGCAGCGGATATCGGCACAGAGATGAAAGCGGAGATAAAACGGCATCTTTAGGAATTATTTATGATGTAAATTATGCGGGTAAAGGAATAAAAATTGACGAAATTCTCGGTAAAAGCCCGCTCTTACGTGTCGAAAATAAAATAAAGCCCGGATTTATTATAGAAGAAATAGACAATAAGCCGATTGAAAACAATCAGGATTATTTCAGGTTGTTAAATCACAAATCGGGAAAAGATGTTTTAGTTAAAATAAAAAATACTGATACCGGAAAATCTTTTGTTGAAAGAGTTCAGGCAATTTCTTTGCGGGAAAAAAATGATTTGCTTTACGAAAGATGGGTTGAAAACAGAAGGGCAGATGTAGAAAAATTATCCGGCGGACGTTTGGGATATGTTCACGTAAGAGGAATGAACAGCAAAAGTTTCCGTAAAGTATATTCAGATTTGTTAGGTAAAGAGTTTCATAAGGATGCTGTTATAATTGACACGCGTTTTAATCACGGAGGTTGGCTGCACGATGATTTAGCAACTCTTTTCAGCGGAAAAAAATATATAACTTTCAGTCCGAGAGGACATAAATTCGGATACGACCCGCTCGGAAAATGGGTTAAGCCCTCTATTTTACTGATGTCGGAAGGTAATTATTCCGACGGATACGGTTTTCCTTATGCTTATACGGCATTAAAAATAGGAAAAACTGTTGGTATGCCTGTTCCGGGAACAATGACAGCCGTTTGGTGGGAAACTCTTCAGGACAAAAGCTTATACTTCGGTATTCCGCAGGTAGGTGCTATTGATATGAGCGGTGACTATCTTGAAAACAAACAATTAGAACCTGATTATAAAATTGATAATGATTACGGCAGTGTTATAAAAGGTATAGACAAACAATTGGAAAAAGCAGTTGAAATTATGCTTAAAAATTCCGGAGGCAACAAATAGTGCCGTTCGGTTAAGTCAGATACCTGTCCGATTTTTATCAGACAGGTATTTTTTATTCATCTTCTGAGAATTTTGAGGGTAATGATTTTTGGGCTTTTGCTCCGAGGTCTTTTAGTTTTTTTACTTGTCCTATTATGTTGCCTCTGCCTTCGGCAAGTTGGCTGAAAGCCGTGTCGTAGCTTTTTTGTGTTCGTTTAAGATTATTTCCTATGTCTTCAAGGTTTTCGATGAAAGAAACAAATTTGTCGTGTAAGAGTCCGCCTCTTTCGGCAATTTCCAAAGCATTTTTATTTTGTTTATCCCGGTTCCACAGGTCGGCAATAAGTTTTAAGGCAGCTATAAGGTTTGTCGGGCTTATCAGCAGTATTTTTTTCTTGTAGGCAAAGTTCCAGAGGTCGGGTTCGTGTTTCATCGCAAGCAAATATGCCGGTTCTACAGGAATAAACATCATCACAAAATCTAAAGAGTCTGTATAAGAGGCATAGTTTTTTGCGCTTAGCTCGTCAATATGTTTTTTTACGGAATTTATGTGAGCTTTGAGGAATGTGCTCATTTCCTGCTCATCAGAAGCCGAGTTATATTTTTCGTATGCCGTTAAACTTACTTTTGAGTCTATAATTACGATTCTTCCGTCGGGATATTTCAGCATTACATCGGGCTGCAGTTTTTTCCCTTCCGCAGTTTTTACGGTAATGCCTCTTTCGTCTCGTATAAATTCCTGAACAAAAAATTCTCTGCCTTTTTCGAGTCCTGAATTTTCGAGAATGTTTTCAAGTATCATCTCTCCCCAGTCTCCTTGTGTTTTTGACGAACCTTTCAGTGCTTTTGTAAGGTTGTTGGCTTCTTCGCTTATTTTTTGATTTAATTCAAACAGTTTCTTTATTTCTTTTTCTAATGAAAATCGTTCTTTAGATTCTTTGTCATAGGTTTCTTCAACACGCTTTTTAAATTCTTTAATGTTTTCGCCCAAAGGCTCCAGCAGGGTTTTTAGGTTAAGCTCGTTTTGTTCGGTAAATTTTTTGCTTTTTTCTTCTAATATGCTGTTTGCAAGCACTTTAAATTCATTGCTGAATTTTTCTCCTATTTTTTCAAGTTCGGCTTTTTGTGTTTGCAGTTTTTCATTCAGGTTTTTATTTTTTTCTTCAAGATAGATTTTTTCAGAAATGAGATGAGTGATTTTTTTATTGAGGTTTTCGTTTGTTTCGTAGTTTTCACGGATTTCGTTTTTAAGTTCTTCGTTTTCCCTCTCTTTATTTTCGAGGTTTGCTTGTGTTGAAGACAGCTGTTTGTTTATTTCGGATATTTTTTCTCTTGCGGTTGTCAGTTCTTCTTTTAAAATTTTCACTTCCCTTTCTTCTTTCAGAATATCTTCATAGGCTGATTTCAGTTTAAAATCGGTTATTTCTTTTTCTTTTATAATCTTTTCGGCTTCGGATTTAGGAACGGTTGCTTTTTTCATAAATAAAAAAAACACAAAAAAGCCGGCAGCTGCTCCGAAGATAAATGCTAATAAGGGTAAAAGAGTTTCCATATCACAAATATAAGATAAAAAAGGATTGCCTTAAAGACAATCCCGTAAAAAGTATATTTTCTTAATTGTTTAGGAGTTTACTTTTGCTTCATAATCGGTATGCGATAATAAATCATCTGCTTCCGAAGAGTCTTTTAAGGATATTTTAATAATCCAGCCTTCACCGTAAGGGTCAGAATTTATAAGTTCGGGAGTGTCCTCAAGTTTTGTGTTAAATTCAAGAACTTCGCCTGACACGGGCATATACATATCCGAAACGGTTTTAACGGCTTCTATTGTTCCGAATGCTTCGCCTTTTTCAATTTCTTCGCCTACGGTTTCAACTTCGACAAAAACAATGTCTCCTAATTCGCCTTGTGCAAAATCGGTAATTCCTACAAATGCTTCTTCACCTTCAATTCTTATCCATTCGTGGTTGTCGGTGTATTTCAAATTTTCGGGAATGTTCATAATGCGTTTATTTTAAGATTTTTATGAAATAATTTTATTTTTTAACGTTTTTCAAAATTAGAAAAATGAATTCGGAAAAAAAAATCCGGACTTATGTTTTAGAAATTTAAAGCAGAATTTTAGATATTAGCTAAATTAAATCTTAAACTGAAACCTATATGTGTGTTAGAGGTTTTAAAAGATGTTGAAACCCTCGGAGTGTTAACAAGGCGGTCGTAAAAAATTCTCAGAGTAACTTTGTCTAAATTATAATCGGTACTGATTTTTACCGACAGGTTTTTTTGCCCTGCCGAAAGTTGATTGTCTGCTTCTTTAATTCTTCTTATAACGGCGTAATTGTCGCTGTATGTAAAGTCAAGTCTGAAATTAAGGTCGCTTTTAAAAAGTTTTTGACTGCCTTGTATCATCATAGGTATTTCCAAATCAGGGACTTTATACCCGAACCCGAATACATATTCTTTGCGTAATAATTCGGTTAATGTATTGTTTCCGAAGTTGAGCGTGAGGTTTCTGGATTGTTTGTATTCTATTCTTGTTGACATATCATTTTTCCATCGCATATCAATTCCTATGAGAGGTGTAAATTTTTCGTCTATCATAACAGCGTCAACAAAATATTCCGAGACAAAATAAGTTCCGGTAAGTTCGTCCTGAATGTCAGTAAATCCGGTGCTCCCTATTTCCGTAAATGCAGAGTTTGATTGGTAAGATGATACGGTATAGCTTGAGCGGTATCCGTGGTTTACGGTTACGCGTTTCAGATATTTTTTTATGAAATCATAATATGTAAGCCCGTCGTATTTCAGTCGCCAATTAGGGAAAGGAATGAGAGGGAACATTTCTAACCCGGCTTTATTTACGTCTTTTCCGGAATATGCAGCTAAAAATGCAGGCAGCATTATTTCTCTTGATGTAGGACTGTATCCGTAAGGAAATTGATTTATGTAATTGTCGGCAGGCAGTGTGTCATTGTTCAGAATGTTTCTGTCGTAAGCGATCCCCTCTGCGATTCTTTCGTCTGCAAGTCGGTCGGCAATATCCAGTCGGTAATCTAAAAAACGGTTGTAGGTTATTGAGTTATATGTCGAGTCTGTTATTTTGTCGAAAGCTGTTTTTATGCTTAAAAAGCTCATTGAAAACGAACCGCTTTGTGATTGGTTTTGTGCGTTTAAATTGCCGTAGCCGTCAGTTACCCAAAATTCTCTGTTTTGTTTGCTTTCTCTTCTGTCGGCACTTACATCTATTCTTAAACCTTTTATCGGTTTCAGTGTTGCTTTGAAGTTATATGTTACGTCATTGTTTTGAATAACGGGTGAGTTAAGCAGGGTGTCTCCCGACAGCCATCCGTTAATTGCAGCTTTTGATGCAAAATCACTTTCCTGAATTCCGGTAATGAATTTCCATCCCGGTGCATTATTGTTAAGGTCGTTGAAACTGAAATTTTCAAAACCCAGATAGTTTGATTTTTTCATATATCCGGGAATGATACTTCCGTTATTTTCCGAGTAGGTTAAGGAAATATTTCTTACGGACATTAAAGCGTAAAGCGTGTAATCAGACAATACTCTGAGAAAGTTTTCTTTTACTTCTTTTTTTCCGTTTATCTCTATCGTTACTTTCTTTGCTGATTCTTCGGGATAAAATTTGACTTTATTTTCGTTAACAATTTCGGTTCTGCCTTTTATTTCTTTATTGTTTTGGTCTTTTGCCGTGAGTTTTACGTTTTCTGTTTTCAGATTGTGGACAATACTTCTGGGTTTGTTCTTTTTAAGTGTTACGTTATTTTTTGAGAATTTAACGTTTTTAAATTTCTTTTTTGCCTTTTTTTTGCTTCCCTTAAATTTATTGTCAACGTTTTTAAGAAATTTAACTTTTCTGTATATCCTGCTGAAATTTGCTTGTGTCGAGAATTGTATTCTTTGATTATTTCTGATTGTATTTCCGAGATTTACCGTTGAATCTTGAGTTCTGGGTCCTATTGTCCAAAAATAATCGGCATCGTATCTTACGTTTGCGTTTACCCAGTCAAGCATCGGGAGTTGGTTTATCGGAATATTCCACGTTCCGTTTAACTTCTGATGAAAATCCGTTGTTCTGCCGAAATTTCTTAAACTGTCAACAACGCTGTTTTTATAATCGTTCCATTTTTGCTCATCGGTTTTGTCTATTTTTCCTTCCGGCTCGCCTACCCATGCCTGGTTATTGGCACTGTATGTAAATTTTAAGTTTCTTGAAAGATTATATTTAATATCGTAAGTTCTGTTCCATGTAAATTGCTTGTCGAAAGTTTCGTCAATCAGAACGTCGGCATTGTCAATATTACGAAGTAAAATTTCATTGTATGATTTTCTTATGTCTGTTCTGAAAGCAATCATTGAGGGGGCGTAGTAAAAGTTAAAATCTTTAATTATTCTGAAAGCTTTTTTTCTGAACAGTTTAACTTTTGAAAACGGTTTTATGTTTTTAGGTGTTATATTATAATTGTATGCCAATGCTCCTGTATGTATTTTCAGGAGGTTGTGCTCGGTGTTTATGTTTCTTGAAAAAAGTTCGTTGTAGCCGTAGCTTGCTGTCCAGTTAGATATTGCCCAAGCGGGGGTTTTACGTCTTCCCGTATTGTTTTTAGAGCCCGGTCTGATTTTGTTATTTTTTTCCGAATTTTGATTTTTTGATTTTTTTTCTCGGTTTCCTGATATTCTGATATTTGTGAGGTTTACAGATTTTCTTTTAACGTAATCTTGGCTTATTTTCAAGAATTCATTTTTTTCTTTTTGAGTAAGATTGCTTAATGTTGCCGTCATTTTTATGTCGGGATTCAGGGGGTCGTATTCAGGGTTACTTCTGTATTCTGAATATCCGAAATACAGAGGGATGCGTATTCCGTATTTTTTCGGAAAAAATTTTCCCAATTCAGTGCTTGCGGAGAAGTCATAATTAAAATCGGTGGATTGTTGCCTTTGGTCTACGGTTTCTTCAATGCCGCCGAAACCCGGGGTGCTGTATTCTCCGGAAAGAGCAAGCGTGGAAAAGTCGGCAAGATTTGCCTGCAGGCGACCTCTGGCAGCCCAGCCTCCTTGCTCATTAAATCCGGCAAGTCTTAGTTCATTCATCCATACTTCTATTGATTTCGGTAAGCCGTCGTCAGGTAATATGTTGTTTTCTTTTTTGCGGTTTCTGATACCTATCATAATCGTTCTGATATTACTCAGATTAGGGTTTCCGGTAATGCTGACTCTTCTTCCTGTTTCATCTGTATATTTTGAGTATTCGGAGGATAAGTTTATTGATACGCCGTCATGTATTTTTTTGTTTCGTTCTTGTTTTAATGCCTGAAAAATTTCAAAATCTACGTCAAGCATATTTTCCGGACGCCATACAAGTTCGCGGTCTGGACTTCCGAGTGTTCCGTCGTAATAACCCGGCTCGGTAAGTTTTAATGGTATTTCGTATTCGTAATAGTTTTCTTTATAATCAGAACCAAGTCTTATGAAAGCACAAAGGTCGTCGTCGTTAAGCACTTCTCCTTCAATTGCTTCGGCGTGTATAAACATTTGAATTTTTTTATATTGTCTGACATCAAGACTTGCATTTTTGTAGGCGGCTCTTGCATCTCCGTCGCTGAGATTATATACCTTAAGAGAAATTGCTTGCTCATTAAGTTGTTGCAGATAAGGGTTACCGGGAGATATTTCTCTTGTAACTCCCGGAGGAAGTATATAATTGACGGGCTGTCTTGAAGAGTTTTCTTCTACGTTAACAGTGTTTACGTCAAGAGATGCATCTGTATATTCCGGGGTTCCTGCTCCCTCGGTTCCTTCGAGCATAGATAATCTGTATTTACGCCAATCGCCTCTGACTAAGTCAAGTTGAGCAAATCGTAAAACAATTTCCTGCTCCCAGTCTTTCATAAATAAACGAATAAAACGAATTGATTTAAAATCTGCTATTTGACCGACTCTTTTTTGATAACTGTCAAGAGGAATTTTGAAGTGGTACCACCTTACCGTTTCTTCATTTTCATTTCTTAATCTTACGGTAGTTTCTTTAATATCGGTAATATAGTTTTCTCCTATTTGCATATCTGAAGGTGTCAGATGCACCCGATACTGAAAATATGCTTCATTTTCGGTTAAGGTATAGTCGCGATTTATGTCTTCCATGTCGGGTCTTAATTCTGTTGCAGTTACTAAATCGCCTGTTGAAAAAGAGTTTCCTTCCTGATTATTGTATTTTTTGTATCGGTCTAATATTCCTGTTTGTTGTTCATCGTATGAAGGGTCTCTGAAAAAGAGATAGTCATCGTTGGAAGGATCGTTCAATGCGTCTTGGTATGCTTTTGAGCCTGTTCCGTAATTGTCGGCAATGCTTTGCAGGTAGTCTGCAAAGAAAGAATTTTCGTCTTCGTCGGAGAGTCCGTCCAGTCCTACGTCCTGATATTGTCTTGCATCTGCAGGTTCTGTGGCAAAAGCGTCTGTAATACGGGGCAGAACAGGAACTCTTCCCCATACTGTTGTATCAACGTTTATAATATTTGAAGTTGTGGGCATGCCGTTTTCAAATGCTTGCCTTGAGTCTCTTAAAATATCTTCGGATATACTCCCGAGGTTAAAATATATATCTCCGCCGCTGTGATCAGGGTCGTAAATGAAGGGGTCAAGCATCCAGAACTCTATAAATTCAATATTTGCTTCCTCAAAATCATTTGTTGTTAAAGATTGAGATATTCCGGCCCAACGTGTTTGCGGGTTCAGCAGTTTACCGTCTTGGTTTATTCCGGATGATATCCCGGGTTCGCCGGATGGTGTGTCAAAGTTATATGGTCCTTTTTCTTCCGGGTAATATGCTAAATTAAGAACATATAAAAATTGCGGAATATCGTTTTGCGGGTCTCTGTTCGGGAAAATTTCCTGTTCCGGAATTTCTCTGACTCTGTGATCGGACAAATCATCATTTGTAAGGTAGCTTAAAGAACCCGCTCCTGTTAAAAAGTCTCTGTTTACATTATACCATGCTAATTTTGCTCTGTTATATCCATATCTTAAATCGTTTGAAAATTGGGCTTCCGGAAATAAATCGGGCTGACCTTGAGGCGTACTTGATATTTTCCATCGGGAAGGTGATTTTAGGTCTATTGTTACTTTAGCTCCTTCAAAATCGTCAATATTAGCGAAGCCTTCGTCTCCGAGTATTTTAGGGTGTCCGGGTATAAGTTGAGCGAATTCTCCGGAAAAGTCTATGTTGGATTTTGCTTTTGTTTTTACGAAAGGGATAAATTTATCGACAAAATTTGTTAAAAACGGAACTTCTTGATTGAAATTTATATTTGTTCCCCAAATAGTGTTTGAAACAGGAATATCTCCTATGTTAACTTTACTCGTAAGCGGTTTTTGGTGCAAGTGCATAACGGTTGCCCCGATATTGAAATTGTCAGAAAGTCTGTAATCAAAATGAGTACCTATCATTGATTTTGTTCCTATGGCAAACATTGAGTTACTTTCAAGTGAAATTTTTATCGGAGTGCCGGATTCCAGCAAACTTTGGTTTATTATTGTAACTCTTCCGAGGTTGTAGTCAACGGTGTAGTCTTGATTTTCAACAAGTACGGCACCTCCTGCGGTTACGGTAACCGAACCTTCGGGAATGTTCATTGCGTTGAGGTTTATTTCAGAACCGCCCCCCGAGCGATATTCTCCTTTTAAAAAAAACTTATTTTTTTCGGCTCTTTGTATTGCCTGATTTTGTGTTTCATCATATAGTTCGGTGAATGCGTATTGTTCTGCAATTCTGTTAATTTCGGGGTCGGTGCTGCCTCCTGTTATTTTTTCTTTAAGATAGTTTCCGAAAGGTTCTGTTACAGGGAAAAATATTTTTCCGTTAGAAGCATTTATGGTTATTTTATCTATGAAATCAAAATATCCGTCTGCTCCGGGCTCATTGTTTTTGTTAAGATTATCAAGCCCCATAACCTGCAGTAATATTTGTCCCTGAATTTCTCCTGCCGGTAAATAATTTATTGATGAGCCGGTTTTGTCGTTTCGGTACATTATGTCAAGTTTGAAGTCTTGGCTGCTGACCTGATATGCATTTATGGAGTAGACATTTTTCATCATTAAATTCCAAGTCGGATTTTCAACGGAAAGGATGGTCGGTTTTAAAAGTTTGAGAAATAAAGCATCGGGAGCAGCAGGTTCTTCGTTTGAAAATTCGCCTACGCGATATGTTTTACCGTCAGAAGTGTTTTCATATTCAAAAGCAACAGCAAGCACCTCATCATTGTTGAGTGCAGAATTTAAAGAAATATATCCGAGAGTAGGGTTAAAGGTATATTCTGAAGATGTGAGCATACGTGCATTTTGGACTTTTTCGTAATCATCACCGGCTTCAAAATCAGGATATGTCGAAAGAATTGTGCTTACGTTGGAGATGTCTCTTAAGCCTGCTTGGTTTACCATTTCCGAATAAAGACTGTTGGTGCCGTTGTCCGGTATTTGTTGTGCTGTTGTCGTGAAATTGGCAGAGTATATGTGTTGAGAGTTTTCTCCTAAATCGGTAAAGGCTACAATATTTCTGGAATTATCGAATTTTCCGGTTCTGTTTGTTACCCAAACTTCTATTCTTCTTATGTTTATATTAGAGCTTATAACAGGCAGGTTTTTGAGAGCTTCATCGTATCTGTCTCTGAAATATTGGGAGATGAAATAGTGTCTGTTTGCATCATAATTGTCTGCGGTAATTTCAAAGGGAGTTGTTGTGGCTCCGCCCGATACTTCTATTGTTTTACTTTCTCCTTTTTGTTGTGAGAAAACATTTGTTACGTAGAGGTTTCCGAATTTAAGTTCTGTTTTGAGTCCGAATAAGCTGCGGCTTCCGGTAATAAGTGAGCCGGAGAGAGGCATTGTAACGTTTCCGGCTTCTATTTTTTGAATTATTTCATCTTCTTTGCCTTCGTAGGCTAATTTAGCATTGTTTTCAAACTCGAAAGTTGCATCGGTATCGAAATTTATGCCGAGACGCATTTTGTCTCCTATTTGTCCTGCAACCCCCATTTTTATATTCATATCAAAGTCGAAATTAACGCTTTTTTGCAGGTCTTTTGTAAGTGCCGGATTTTCATTATTGTTAATTTTGAGACCGAAGATAAGTTCTGCCGTTCCCTGCGGTTTTATATTTATTGTATTGCTGCCGAATATTTTATCAAAACCTTGAATGGGAACTATGAGGTTTTTGTTTACAAGCCTGTCAACCAGGCTGTTTTCTCCTTTTATGTTTTCAAGAGCCGAGCGTTCCATCCAGTATTTGTGAATGTCGGCTTTATTGCTGTATTGTATAAAGTCATCGAAAGACATATAATAAGGGTTCCGATAATTAAAGTTTCCGATTTTATCGTAAAAAACAAATTTTCCGGTTTTAGGGTCGTATTTTACAAAAGATTTTATTGTTGACGGGTTTTTGAGAAATAAGGGTGAAGTTTTTCTGACGGAAAGCGGGTCATTAATATAATCTTCAAACGGAAAAATAAGAGAATCCTCGGGGACTGTATCCTTTATGCCGGGAATAAATTTTATTTTTCCTGAGTCTTTATAGGGTGATGATGAAAAAGAAACTACGGAAAAAAAACTTACAATTATTATAACTCCTTTAATTACAGGCTTTGATATTGACTTCACCGTTGAATGAGTTTTAAGATTTTAAGAGTAGTTTTTGTATCATAGGCAATTTATATTCAGAGAAACGAAATTATAGTATTTTTAGTGCATTTTTTACAATTTCTTCAACGGACAGTTCGGAGTTTGACGCATAAACTTTTTTTACTGCTTTTTCTGCTTTTATTTTCGGAAACCCTAACATTATTAGTGCAGCAGTTGCTTCATCGGGTAAATTGTTTGTGAATGAACCGGCGGTTTCATCGTCTGTTTCTGCTTTATTTATTTTATCTTTCAGGTCTATAATAACTCTTTGTGCTGTTTTTGCTCCTATTCCTTTTATGCTTTGAAAGGTTGCGGCATCATCGGTTCTTATTGCTTTTTTAACGTCATTTGCCGAAAGCGAGGACAGCATAATTCTTGCTGTATTAGCTCCTATTCCGGAAACGGAAATAAGAAGTCTGAAAATTTCTCTTTCTGTTTTATCTGCAAAACCGAACAAAGCATTGGTGTCTTCACGAATAATTTGGTGAATGTAAATTTTAAAAGTTTCTTTATTGTTTATTTTTGAATGTGTTTGCAGTGAGATGTTTATAAAATATCCTACTCCGCCTGTTTCTGCAATAACGTAGGTCGGAGTTATTTCGGTTATTGAGCCTGTGATGTATTCAAACATATAGCGTTATTTTGGGTGCAAAGATAAAAAAGTATTACAGGAAATGAAATACTTTGTTTTTGGAGGATTTTGCAGAGAGGTGTTGTTCAGAGGCTATCAGTTTTTATGTTTTCTTACTATTAAGCCTATGTCAATAACTAAAATTACAGGATTATTATTCATTGTATGGCGTATTTTAAAAATGTATTTGCCTTTTTTAAGAAAAACGTTTTCGTCAAAGCTGTGTTCAATATCCCATAACTGTCCGGCAACTTTTCCTAAGTATTTTCCGTTTTCGTCCGTAACGGGAAATTCTGCATTTTTTATAAATGTTTTGTTTTGCGGGGTGGTTTGTTCTATTTCAACTTTAATTGTTGTAAACGGATATCCTGTTGAGTGTCGCATTGCAAAAAATAAATCATAGTTTCCGTCTTCGGGAATGTTTACGTTAAATGTTTTAACGTCATTATCAAACCATTTCAGACCTTCTACGGACTGAAAGTTTCTGTAAGTATCGCTGCAAGACGTTAAAGAAAGAGCAATTACGGTAATAAAAAGATACAGGCTTAATTTTTTCATATATTTAATTTTTATTGTTTTTTCTTATTTGTTTAATTCTCCACTCTTGTTTTATTTTGAAATATGCGGCTTCAAAATTTTCTGCAGGTCCGGGAGCTGAAATCAGGGACAGCCTGCCTTCGGGGTTTATTAAAAAATATGTAGGATAAACATACACGTTGTATTCGTCAATAATTTTACCACCTCCGTCATCGTGCAAAATTGTAATGTCTTTTGTGTCAATGTTTTTTAGGAATTTTTTGATTTTTTCGGTATTATTTTCTTTAAAAACAAGAACTATTTTCAGCAGGTCTTTTCTTTGTTTAGCCAGTGATGAGAGAAGTAAAATGTCTTTTTTACAAGTGTAGCTTTCAACGGAGAAGAAACCGAGATATACGAATTTTCCTCTGTAGTCTGACAGGCTGTGCATATATGTTTCGTTGTCGGGCAGGCGGAAGTCTAAACTTGCATTTCCTGCCATAAGATTTGAAGAGTTGTCTAAAAAGTTTTTTACCGCTCTTAGTGTATTTTCGTTTTTAATATATCTCTTAGCTGCGTATAAGGTGCTGATTATATTGCTCTTATATATCGTGTTTTTGTAAAATTCTCTGTAAAGATTTATGAACAAAAAATATTCTCTGAATTCAGTATCGCTGCACAAGTCAGAGCTTGCCAATGTTTTGCTCATCATATTCCAACCTGCTCTCATTCCGAGAAGTTTAAAAAGTGTGTCTCCGTAGGTTTCAAACAGAACGGTTCCGAGGTTTTCTTTTAAGAGTTTGTTGTAAGCAGGGTTTTTATACAAAACGGGATTTCCGTTAAAGTTTTTTCGAACAACGGCTTTCTTGTTTTTGTAAATTGCATTTTGTTTGAGTTCAAGGAATTTATATTTTTTGTAGTTGAGGAAAAATTGATTTTTACAAAATGCGGTACTGTCGTTAATTGCCTGAATTTGTTTTTCTGTAAGCCCGGGGTTTATATGTTTAGGATTTTTAAAAATTGTTTTTACTGCCGATTCGTATAATGCATCAAATTTTTTCATTGCTGCCGTAACTGTATTGTCATCGTTTAATATCCTGATATAAAATTCGTAAGGTTTAAAGTAGGGGTTCATAATGTCTTCGCGACGTCTTATCGTTTTTTTGGGCAAGACAATTTTAAGTTCTTTGCCGGGTTCGACTATAATGTATCCTATGAATACGTCTAAATCAAGAAATGCTTCAAATGTTTCGTCGGTTTCAATAGTGAAAGTAAAATATCCTTGTTCGTCGACTTTGCTTTCGGCTATAATTTTTTTTGTCATTGTTATATAGTCAGAGAAAGTATAGAGGCGAAGTGTTTCTTCCGCATATGTTCCTGCATTTCCGTAAATTTTACAAATTTCGGCATTGCTTACAAAAAATGCAGATAAAAGCAGTAATATTCCGAATATTTTCTTCATAGTTCGAGCTTTATTTTATTTCGGTTAATATGCTGATTAAAAGAATTTTCTCAATTTTTTCATTTTCGGACTTAACCGGGATATATTTTTCTGTTATTTCTTCTTTATTATTATTACGAGTATATTTCAGAGAGATTGTTTGATTTTTTAATATTTTTTGTAAAATTTCGGAAAAGTCTGTTTGGTTTTTTGTAAATGTATTTAACGGTTTGCCGATAATGTCGGCTTGTTTTATTTTGTATATTTCTTCGGCAGCTTTGTTTACGTTTATAATTTTTCCGTCTGATGTAATAAAAATTCGGGCAATATTTTCGTCAATTTCAGCAATTTTATTTTTCAGATTTTGTTTTTCTTTTGTGAGTTGTGATATTTTTTCTTCTGATTGTTTTTCTTTTTCAGCAAGCTCTTCGGATTGTTTTTTGTAGTCTTCAGCGAGTTTTTCCGTTAATTTTTTTGTATTTATGTTGTGAATTTCCGCAGCTATTCTTTCCGCTATTACATTCAGAAAATTGATTTTATAATCGGGTATTTTCTTTAATGATGCAATTTCGAGAACTCCGAGTAATTTTTTTTCGTATATAAGCGGCATAAGCAGGAGAGATTTCGGGGTGTCTTCGCCCAGTCCGGAACCTATATAGGTATAGCCTTCCGGTAAGTCGTCAATTCGCATCATTTTTTGTTGTTTAGCACATTTTCCTACCAAGCCTTCGCCTATTTCTGTTTCTGTATCTAAAAGTTTCTTTTTATCATATGCATATGCAGCTTCTAAGTGTAATATTTCTTTATCTTTTTTCTTTTTCAGAATAAAAATACCCGCTTGCTCGACTTCGGTATGTTCTGCCAGTTTTTTTATAACGGGATATGACATTTCTTCCGTATTTTTATAGTTCTGTTGGAGCAGTAAGGTA
>Ga0256840_1001173_pt1 | contig 25111 bp, 32 predicted proteins | sample 355202metaG_FD_185969 | JGI IMG/M metagenome (GOLD analysis project Ga0256840, IMG submission 185969) | Hydrothermal vent microbial communities from Mid Atlantic Ridge, Atlantic Ocean - 355-202 | ecosystem: Environmental > Aquatic > Marine > Hydrothermal vents | place: Atlantic Ocean: Mid...
AATTTAAGGGAGTTTAATGTTTTTTAGGTTTTTATTACTATTTATTTTTTTAGTTCAGAGTGCATTGGCATTTTTAAGTACAGAAACAAACTACCGTGAGCAGGCAAAAGTATTAAAAAGCCTAGATATAAACCCAACCTTTATGACCGACCTTCTTTTTATAAATATGAAAGAAAATGCTGATAGATACAGAACTAAACACTTTTTAAGAGTACTAGAAAATGGCAATAGATTTATACCAGTCTTAAGAAGTATGTTAAAAGAGGCAGAAGTTCCAGATGCATTTTTATATCTTGCTATGGCGGAGTCAAACTTTGCTCCAAGAGCATACTCAAAAGCAAGAGCGGCAGGTATTTGGCAGTTTATGCCTTATACAGGAAGAAAATTTGGTTTAACAATAGATCTTTATGTTGATGAGAGAAGAGACCCTATTAAATCAACAGAAGCTGCGATAAAGTACTTAAAATACCTACATAAAAGATTTGGTAAGTGGTATCTTGCAGCAATTGCATATAACTGTGGAGAGGGGAGAGTTTCAAAGGCAATTAAGAGAGCTAGAACCGATGATTTAGCAGTTTTACTTGATAGGCACAAAAAATATATACCAAGAGAGAGTAGAATTTATATACGAAAAATAATGATGATGGAACATCTCTCAAATAGTACAGATTTTATTGTTGGACATGATGCAGGTTATCTTATGAATAGAGGATCAACACATACCTTTGCAGAGGTAGAGGTGAAGGGTGGCACTACACTAGGTAGTATTGCAGATAGTGTGGGAATGTCTCTTAAAGAGATTAAATCATATAATCCACACTTAAACTATGCATTTGTTCCACCTCGAAAAGGCACATACCATATTTATATTCCTTATGATAAGCAGACACTATTTGCTCAGAACTTTGATCCAAAAAAGGATAAAGGAAGATTTTATGTTTATAAAATTAAAAGAGGTGACTCCCTATACTCAATTGGAAAAAAATATGGAGTATCATATAAAGTAATAAAAGACTTTAATAGATTAAAATCAAATACACTAAGAATAAATAAAAAATTAGTAATACCTGTATTAAAACCAAAAACAAGAAGATACACAATAAAAATTGGAGATACGATTGGTAAACTTTCGCGAAGATTCAATGTCTCAGTTAATCAAATTATGAAGCTAAATAAAAAGAAAAATTCAACTATAGTGGTTGGTGAAAAAATAGTTGTTCCATATGTATATTAAAACAATCATACTTTTAATTACACTTTATATTTTTTCAGGTTGCTCAAGCAAACAAGAGTATGTCTATAGAAGCACTAAAGCAACAGGTGTTGTAAATAACTCTATAAACATGCATAGAGCAACAATGAAACCATATACAGTTCTTGGAAAAAGATATTACCCTACTATGGTGAGCATAGGAGATTCATTTAGTGGAGTTGCTAGTTGGTATGGACCAAATTTTCATAATAAGCTAACATCAAATGGTGAGTACTACAATATGCATGCTATGACAGCTGCACATAAAACACTTCCCATGAATACAATGCTAAGAGTTACAAATCTTGAAAATGGACGAAATATTGTAGTTCGTGTTAATGATAGAGGGCCTTTTGTAAAATCAAGAATTATAGACCTCTCAAATGAAGCAGCTCATAGAATTGATATGGTCAAAAAAGGAACTGCTCCTGTTCGTATTGAGGTTATTGGTTTTAATGGCTTGATTGGAAGTTCTGCTGGAGCTCCAAAGAGCGTTGTAATGGGAAATTATGCTATTCAGATTGGAGCATTTAGAAATAAAGACGGAGCATATAGATATGCTAAGAAATATAGAAATGTAGATGGAGAATATAGATCAAAAGTGGTCAAGGGTGAGAAAAATGGTTATGCACTGTATAGAGTCTATCTAACAGGATTTAAAAGTGAAAGTGAAGCAAGAGGTTATAAATCAAGAAGTAGCTTTAAAGGCTCATTTATAGTAAGAGAGTAAAAGATGATTAAATTAAGTAGAAAAACAAAAGAGACAGATATAGATGTTGAGTTAAAACTGTATGGAAGTGGAAACTCAGATATAGATACAGGCATAGGTTTTTTTGACCATATGTTAGAGGCTTTTTCAAAACACTCATTAATTGATTTGAATGTTAGATGCAAAGGTGATACTCATATTGATTTCCATCATAGTGTTGAAGATGTTGGTATTGTAATAGGGCAAGCCCTAAAACAAGCTATCTATCCAGTAGAAAATGTAGAGAGATACTCGAATGCAGTTGTTGTAATGGATGAAGCCGCAGTTGAAAGTTGTTTGGATTTATCTAATCGTTCCTATTTGGTATATGATGTAGATATTGGTGGGAAAGTTGGTGATTTTGATGTAGAACTAGCTGAAGAATTTTTTAGAGCAGTTGTATTTGGAGCAGGATTTACTCTACATGTAGAGTGCAAAAGAGGAAAAAATAAGCACCATATACTTGAAGCTGCTTTTAAGTCATTTGCCGTAGCACTTAGAAGAAGTATTGCTAAAAATGATAGAGTTGGAATACCTAGTACAAAGGGAGTATTATGATTAAGCTTTTAGTATTTGATGTAGATGGATGTTTAACAGATGGAAGTATAGTCTATGGAAATAATCAAGATGAATATAAGTCATTCAATGTAAAAGATGGTTTAGCAATTGCTTCATGGAGCAGGCTAGGACTTAAAAGTGCTATCATTACAGGAAGAAATTCAGTTATAGTGGAGAGAAGAGCAAAGGAGTTAAATATTACTCATCTTTATCAGGGAATTAAAGATAAAAAAATGCTTTTAGAAAAAATTTTAAGAGATGAAAATTTGCATTGGGAAAATGTAGCTGCTATTGGTGATGATTTAAATGATATAAATATGCTCAAAAGTGTAGGTTGGTCATTTGCTCCAAACGATGGAGTAGAGTTAATAAAAAGTAGTGTAACAACTGTACTTAAACAAAATGGTGGTAGAGGTGCAGTAAGAGAGATGATTGATATGATAGTAGAAAAAGATGGACTTAAAGAGGAGTTTTTAAAGCTTTGGCAGTAAAATTTTTATACTATTTTTTGTTTGTTTTTATTATTGTTTCAGTATTTTTAATTTATCAAAAACCGTATGATATACAGAGAGTTATTTCAAGTAAAGAAAAACCAAATTTAGAAGTATACGGTATGATAAATTACTCACTAAGTAAAGATGGGATTGCTCAGATTATAAGGGCAAAAAAAGTATTAAGATTTAATAGTTATGATGAATTTTATGATATAGATACAATCAAAAAATCAAAAAATAATCTTTTAGAAAAGATGAAATCAGATAGTGGAAAATTAGTAAAAAACAACTTAAGTTTAATAGGTAATGTACGCTATAACAATAGCAATGGCATTAAGTTCCAATCACAAAAAGTTAATTATAATTTAAAAACAAAAGTTTTTAGAAGTGATGTTGATTTTACTTTAGAAGACAATAGAACAGTTACTTACGGAAGTTCAATGGTATATAAGAGCATTGAAGGTAGAATATACGCTAATAATATAAAATCAAGAATAGAGGTAGATATTAAGTGAAAAAAATATTGATATTAATTGGATTAGTTTCAATTTTAAGTGCAGAAACGGTAGAAATAGTAGCAGATAAATTTTATGCAGATGAGAAAAAGCAGATATCAGAATTTATAGGTAATGTAGTAGTAACTAAGAGTAAGGATAAATTAGTTGCTAATAAGGTAGTCATAAATTTTGATAAAAATAGACAACCTTTAAAATATACTGCAACAGGAAATGCAACCATTGATATGGTTTTAAATGAAAACATATATTTTGGAAAAGCAGATAAAATGATTTATAATCCTATAAAAGATGAATATATTTTAATAAAAAATGCTTTTTTGCATGAGAAGGTTACAAATAAAAAAGTATATGGAGATAAAATATTTATTAATCAAGCTACAGGTCGTTATGAAGTTGAGAGCAATGGAGAGCAACCTGTTAAATTCATATTTAAAGTTAAAGAGAAGACAAAAAAGTGATAATTATTAAAGAAGCTACTTTTATTAAGTCAGCTCAGACTATGGATCAAGTTTTAGCAGATGATAGAAGTGAAGTTGCTTTTATTGGTCGAAGTAATGTCGGTAAAAGCTCATTAATTAATGCATTAACAAATAGAAAAGGGCTAGCTAAGAGTTCCTCTACTCCTGGAAAAACTAGACTTATAAACTTTTTTGATATAAAGTTTAAAAAAGATGAAGAAGATTTTAATGCTAGATTAGTTGACCTTCCTGGTTTTGGTTATGCAAGAGTTTCAAAGTCAATGAAGCATGAGTGGCAAAGGAATTTAACACAGTTTATTAAAGAGAGAGCTTCAATACGACTTTTTGTTCACCTTGTCGATTCTCGTCACCCTGATTTAGAGATAGACAAAGAAGTTTCTTCTTATATTCATGAAATATGTAGACCAGATCAAAAGATATTGGTTCTTTTTACAAAAGCAGACAAACTAAAACAAAAAGATATTAGTGTACTTAAAAAAATATATCCAAATTGTATGATGGTATCAAGTTCAAATGGAAAGGGTATTCAAAAGGCAATAGATAGCATATTTTACTCTTTATTTGGTTTTAATGATGGTTGAATATACAAAGGCAAAACTGAGTGATATTGTAGAGATGCAAGAGTTAGTTAAAGATGAGGTAAAAAAAGGCACTATACTTTTTAGAAGCTCAGATGAGATGGCTACAAATATACGCTCATATGTTGTTGCAAAAAATGACAATGATATTGTTGGTTTTGGTGCCCTTCATTTTCATGCTTATGATTTGGGTGAAATACGAAGTCTAATTGTATCTGAGCATTATAGGGGAAAAGGTATTGGCAAAGGAATGGTAATGCATATGATAGAAGAGGGCATGTTTTTAGATGTAAAGAAAATTTTTACCCTGACATACCAGAAAAGTTTTTTTGAATTAATTGGTTTTGTTGAGATTACAAAAGACTCACTTCCAGCTCATAAAATTTGGGCTGATTGCATTAAATGCAAACATTTTCCAGTATGCGACGAAGTAGCACTTATAAAAGCCCTTTGAAACTACTGTTTTTTGCAATAGGTCTTCTCCTATACCAAATTCTAAGTTCACTATATATTTTTATGCCCCTATTTGTAGGAGTATTTTTTACATATATAGTAATTAATTTTGAAGATGAAAAGAGTAAAATATATGTCTATTTGGCTTTTGCCTATTTAACAATATATGATTTGAACAAAGGTTTTTATCTTTTCTCTTCAATTGTGTCATTTATATTTTTTTACTATATATTTGTAGAAAAAATAAGAAATTTTTACAGCTGCCGTAGTTGTATTGTAGCCACTTATGTTGTTGCAGCATATCTTGGACATTTTGCACTTAATATGTTTATCGCCTATATTTTAAATGCAGATGGCCCAACTTTTTCACAGTGGTATTTTTACTATATTTTATTAGATATTTTAATAGCGATAGTACTTTTTAAAGGAAAAGTGTGAGAATTAAATTTTTATTGGTTGGTTTTATAGCATTTTGGCTAATTTTACTTGTTAGAATATACTATATAAGTATAAAGTCAAACACATATTATGAAGAAATAGCTAAACAAAATGCAGTGAAAGTAGATGATTTATCACCATTTCGTGGTTCAATACTAGATGTAAATGGTAAGCCTCTTTCTGTTAATAAATTAGGTTTTAGTATAGGTATAAAACCACAACTTAGTAGTTCAAAAAAACGAAAAATTTTAGATAAAGAGATAGACATTTTAGTAAAAAATATAGAAGGATTAGATGCTAAAAAAATCAAGAAGTTATATCTAAAAAGGGACTCGCCTTATTCTCACAGTTTTGTTAAAGTTATTGATTTTATATCATATGATGATCTAATAAAGAAATTTTCAAAACTTTCACTAAGAGAAAATCTTAAGATAACAGTTTCATCGAAAAGATATTATCCATACCAAGATTTAGCTTCACATATTATAGGATATGTTGGTAAAGCAAATATAAATGATGAGAGAGATAATGAGGTTGCTAAACTTACAGGTTTTATAGGCAAAACTGGAATTGAAAAATACTATAACTCTGTTCTAGAAGGTATAAAAGGAGTTAAAAGAACTAAAGTCACAGCTTTTAATGAAGAGATAGAAGAGATAGATAAAACACTTCCTGTTAGTAGTGATATTAAGCTGAGTATTGATCTTAAGTTACAGCGGTATGTTGAAAAAGTTTTTGAAAACAAGAGTGGTGCTGTAATTGTAATGGATGTAAATAGCGGTAAAATACTTGCAGCTGGCAGTTTTCCAGAATATGATTTAAATCAGTTTGTAACAGGTGTAAGTACTAAAAAGTGGAAAGAATTATCAAATGATTTTAATCATCCATTTACAAATAAACTTATAAATGGTCTATACCCTCCTGGATCAGTTATAAAAATGGGTATTGCTCTTTCTTTTTTGGATTCGGGACTTATTACTAAAAGAACAACATACTATGATACTGGTACATTAGAGCTTGGAGGAAGAAACTTTAGGTGTTGGAAGAAAAGAGGTCATGGTAAGACAGATATGTTAAAAGCTATTAGAGAGAGCTGTGACGATTACTTTTATAAAGGTAGTCTTAAAGTAGGTATTGATAGAATTTCTCCCCTTCAATATGAGCTAGGATTTGGTCATAAGACAGGTGTAGACTTACCAAATGAGTTTGTTGGCTCAGTCCCAGGAAGACTATGGAAGATGCAAAAGTATAACAAACCTTGGTATCAAGGTGAAACACTAATTACATCTATTGGACAAGGCTATTTTTTAGTTACACCACTTCAAGTTGCAAGATATACAGCACTATTGGCAACAGGTATGGCAGTTACTCCTCACTTTGTGCAGAGTATTGGTGGTAAGGATGTATCTTATGAAAAAGAGGATATTTTCACAGATAAGCAAAAAAGAAACTTACCTTTTATAAGAAAAGCGATGAGGGAAGTTATATCTAATCCAAAAGGTACAGGTCATCGATATATAAAATCAAAAGTAGATATAGCAGGTAAAACAGGAACAGCACAGGTAGTTGGTATTCCTCAAGGTGAGAAGAAAAGAATGAAAGAGTCTGAACTAGACTATTATCATCGCTCTCATGCATGGTTTACAACTTATGGTCCATATAAAAATCCTCAATATGTTGTTACAGTTTTAGTTGAACATGGTGGGCATGGAGGATCTGCTGCAGGAAAGGTCATCTCCAAAATTTATGACAAGCTTTTAGAGATGAAGTATATAAAAAAATAATAAGACCACGGTACAGTACAGTGGTCTTATAATCAGAAAAATGTTTTTAGGGAGTTATGTAGCATAAGTACTATTATACTTAATAGTGCAATTCCTGCTGATTTGTTGTAAAGTTTGTTTGCTGTTATAAATACCAACATAACTGTTGAAGCGACAGCAATAATAATGTCATATCCATATTTTGAAAAGTCAATATTTAGCGGATTGACAATAGCTGCACTTCCAAGTACAATGGTAAAGTTTGCAACATTACTTCCTATAATATTACCTATAATCATATCTGCATTACCTTTCTTAGCAGCAGCAATGCTCACTACTAGTTCAGGCAAGCTTGTCCCAAAAGCTATAAGAAGAAGAGATATAACCCATTCACTTACACCTAATCCTCTAGCTATGGTTGAAGCACTTTCAATCGTATAGTTTGCACCTACAATAACAAAAGTAAATCCTAAAAGTAAGAATATAATTGTCTTTGTCCATGCAAATTTTTCTTTTATAAGGTCTGTGTTTACTTCACCCTCTATAGCTTTTGCATCTTTACTTAAAAATAGAAGATAACCGCACATAAGAGCTAAAAAGACAAAGCCCTCAAACATCTCAATTACACCATCATATGCCATAATTATAAAAGCTATAACGGGAAAAAGGCTCCAAGCACTATCATTTTGAAATAGGTCCCTTTTAGGATTTAAGTTTTTTGATAATAGAAAAATAATGCCTAGAACTAGTGAGATATTAAATGTAACACTTCCAAGTACATTGGCAACTGCCATATCAGGCTTTCCTGCACTACTTGCTGCAATACTAGCCGCCATTTCAGGAAGACTTGTTCCAACAGCAATAAGAGTAGCACCAATAACAAAAGATGATATGTTAAAATGTAGTGCAATTCTTTCTGATTCTATTATTATGTAATTTGCACCATATATAAGTGCACTCATTGAAACCAAAAATACAATATACTCCATTAGTTCTCCATTCTTATTATTAAACTTTTTGGAAGTTTAAATTCGTGTATTAGTCTCTCTTCCTCTTTTCTCATTTCACCATTATCGCACTCATGATCGTAACCATTTATGTGCAAAAGTCCATGAATGAACATAAGAGCAATTTCATCTTGAAGTGAGTGTTTAAACTCTTTTGCTCTTATTGTAGCTAAATCACTATTTATTACAATTGAGCCAAGTGGTAAATATGGCAAATTTTCTAAAGGAAAGCTTAGAACATCTGTACTCTTAGACACTCCTCTTTGTTCTTTATTTATATCAAGCATAGTTTGATCATTTACTATGATTAACTCTATATCCTTATCTGTTTTAGAAATACTCTCAAGTAGTTCTATATCAATCTCAATATTGGTTTGATTGTCAAGCATAATCATTAAAATAGCTCCAATTGTACTGTTTTTTTGTCTATAAAAAGATTGTCAAAATCTTCTTTTTTCCCATTGATTAGGGCATATCTAAAGTTTTTTGTAATTAAATATTTTATATCAGTTTCAATTAAATTTCTCTCAACTCTTTCGTATAAATATTTTAGCTCTTCATTGTAAAGTTGCATATTTTCTTCAAATATAACAGCCTTTCTTGTGGTTCCAAAATCTACCTTTTCAAGTTTAGATGTTACAAACTGTGGCTCAAAGTGCCCTAGATTAAGAAAGTTGTCAATCTTGTACTCAATAGAAAGTTCATCACAGTAATCCATCAAGGCACAAAGATATGGAATAAAAAAAGATGAAAGTCTAGTCTCTTTTATGTACATGTCTTTGTAGATAAATGAGCTATAAAAAAGTCCATTTTCAAAAAGTTTATCTGGATTGATTTTTATTGGAAGTTTTTTGATTGATGGGTCGATATTTTCAATAAAACTGTTTTCTCCTACAAAAAAGATAGTTTTATTTTTAGAATTTAGTATTTGAACTAAAGCATCAGAAGTTGTATTTGACAGAAGTTTAACACCACTCTCTACATGTAGAGACTTTGCAAGTGCATAGTGAACATTTAAAAGAGGTATAAATCTAAAGTTTTTATCAATAGCATAAAAACGAGCAAGTTTTACTAAGCTTTTTTCTAAATCATTGGTTCTAATCCATGCTATCTCTTCATCAAAAATCTCTGGGATTGATGATGTGAGTACAGCATATGCTCCATTAGAGACTGCAAGATGAAGATCTTCTATTGAGTTCTCTAGGTCGATAAACAAATCTCCTCTTTTTACTTTAGAAGAGGAGATTTGAATCTCTTCAATAGAGTCAATAGATGGAGTATTTAGTAGAACTCCACCACTAATTCTAACAATAGAATCTATTTTAGCCAACAGGTGTTCCGCTCTTTTTTGTTTTTTCTGGTCGCATCAAGGAGAGTCCACTCTTGTCTTTTGCTGCAAGTAACATTCCTTCGCTTAACATCCCCATAATCTTAGCAGGCTTCAGATTTGCAACAATACAAACTTGTGTATTGATTAATTCAGCAGGAGCATAGTACTCTTTAATACCAGCTATAACTTGCCTAGTTTTTTCTTCACCCAAATCAACTTTTAGCTTAAGGAGTCTATCACTTTTTGGAACTTCCTCAGCTTCTAGTATAGTTCCAATTTTCAAAGATGTCTCAAAAAATTGGTCTATGGTTATGATTGATTCTTCTTTTTTCTTTGACTTCTTTTTTTCCTCTTTTTTTGGAGTTGGCTCAGGTGTTTCTAGAACTTCCTCTTCAATACGAGGAAATAATGGTGGAATTTTTTCTATAACAAAATCAGAAAGTAACTCTTTTTTCTCTATTAGTTTTACATAACTCTCTTTGTTAATCTCAAATCCAAGAGCAGTAGCAATTTTAGTTGCTGTTTTTGGCATGACAGGACTTACAAGAACTGTAACACGAGCCATAATATTTGCTACAAGTCCTACAACAGCCAAAGCTCCATCTTTATCATCGTTTTTCATCTTAGTCCAAGGTTCATGTGCCGTGATTGCAGCATTTGCAATCGTAAGAACTTTCCATAAATCTTCTAGGTATCGGTTAGTTTGAAGAAGGTTTAGTTTATCTTCTATATTCTCTAAAATAGTTTCAACTTCATTTAGCTCCTTAACATGTAAAGCTTTAACATCTTTTGAAGTTACTTTGCCCTCACTATATTTTCCACTCATACCTATAATACGGTTTAAAAGATTTCCAAATTCATTGCCTAAGTCTGAGTTTATGCGGTCTATAAGAGCTTTTTGAGAAAAATCACCATCTTGACCAAATGGAACCTCACGAAGTAAAAAGTATCTAAAATTTTCAAGTCCATATGCATCTGCAACCTCTTTTGGGTTTACTACATTGCCTTTACTTTTACTCATCTTTTCACCATTTCTAGTCCACCAGCCATGAGCTGCTATATGTTTTGGAAGAGGAAGTCCAAGACTCATCAAAAATGCAGGCCAGTATATGGCATGAAAACGGAGTATATCTTTTCCAACTAGTTGCATAGTTGCAGGCCAAAAGTCCATGTTTTTATCATCAGTACCATATCCAAGAGCAGTTATGTAGTTTAGAAGTGCATCAAGCCACACATACATAACATGTTTTGGATCATTCATCTCTTTTGGAAGTTTTACTCCCCAGTCAAAACTTGTACGAGTAATAGAAAGATCACGAAGCCCCTGTTTTACAAAACTAATTACTTCATTTTTCTTTGCTTTTGGAAGTACACACTGCTCATCATCGTTATACCACTTTAGAAGTTTTTCTTGGTAGTTAGAAAGTTTAAAAAAGTAACTCTCCTCTTTGACTAGGTTTGTAGGTTTTCCACAATCAGGACACCCCTCACCATCCATAAGTTGAGTTTCAGTAAAGAATGTTTCACAACTAACACAGTAGTGACCTTCATAATTACCTTTATAGATATCACCTTTATCAAACATAGTTTTAAATGCTTTTTGAACACCTTTTTTATGCTCATCATCTGTAGTTCGTATAAATTTGTCATAGCTTATATCAAACTCATCCCAAAGTGCTTTAAACTTTCCACTAATCTCATCTGCATACTCTTGAGGTTTACGACCTCTGCTTTTTGCCGCTTCTTCGATTTTTTGACCATGTTCATCTGTTCCTGTTAAGAAAAAAGTTTCATGACCCTTCAAGCGGTAATATCTTGCCATAGTATCTGCGATAATCGTTGTATATGCATGACCGATGTGCGGTACATCATTGACATAGTATATTGGGGTTGTTACATATCTTGTTTTCATTTTTTACCTTTTTAAAATTCAAATCCACCAGTTTCGCCATGAGACATACTCTCGTAAACTGCTTTTACATAATCTTTTCTTGTCTCACAATCAAAAGTTTTTTCACACTTCATACATGAGTCAACATTCTTTTCTTTTTGGCATTTTTCAAGTGCCTCTTTTTTTTCATCTAAAGCTTCTTGATACTTATCACTCATATGTTTTTAAAACTCTTTGTACTTCACTGTTTGAGCCAAAAAAACATGGGCTAGTATCATGTGGATGCTCGGGAGTTAAGTCTAAGATTCTATTTTTCCCATCTACTGAGCCACCACCTGCTTTTTCATAAACAAATGCAAAAGGAAAAACTTCAAAAATTAGTCTTAGTTTTCCTTTTGGAGCATCACTCGTGCTTGGGTATGAAAAAAGTCCACCACCTTTAAGAAGTATCTGATGAAGATCTGGAACCATTCCACCACTATAACGAAGTCTGTAACCATCTGCAAAGATATCATCTATCATCTTTTTGTGTTTAGGCTCCCAGCACATTTGTGTCGAACCTGGTGCATTTAGTTTGCCTTTTTCATTTAAGACTATGTCTTTAAGATATACAAATTCATCTGATTTATTTAGTCTATACATACGAACTTTATCTGTTGCAATGACTAGTTCAACCCTTGGTCCATATACAACATATACACTCGCAATCAGATTTTTACCAGCATAACCGCCCTCGTAGATTCCAAAAATAGAACCAACACTCAAGTTGACATCTATCAAGCTAGATCCATCAAGTGGATCATACCCTATGAGATAGTGACCCTCTACATGTAGAGGTGTTTTGTCATTTTTCTCTTCACTCACAATCTCTTTAATCGATGGAATTTTTCTAAACTCTTCTTCTATAATGATATCACTTTTTATATCAAGTTTTAGTTGGGTATCACCTGTTGCATTTTGATCCTCAGAGTAGCCAGTATCATCAAACTCAATAGCTTCACGAATACGAATAGCAGATTTTTTAATCGCTTCGAAAATCTCTGTCATATTATCTCACTTTCTTTGCATTTTTTAAAATCCACTCTACGATGGAGTCTATGTTGTTTAAGTCTAGTATCTCTAGATGTTTTGGTATTTCATAATCATCAAGATTTATACTCTCATCAATTGCAAGGGCATTTGACATTGGAAAGTAGTCCTCTTCAAGGGAGTTTCTAAAGACAGAGAGTCTAGGAAGCGGAAGAGTTTTTAGCCCCTCAACCAAGAGTATGTCAAAGTCACCAAGCATCTCTATAATCTCATCTATACTCTTTTCTCTTTGTGAGAGAAGGGTGGTTTTTGTTGGACTTGCCACAACAACTTCAGCACCAGTTTGTGAAAACTTCCAGCTATCTTTTCCCTCAGTATCAAAGTGTGCTTTATCACCTGGGTCATGTTTGACTATAGCCAAAGAGTATTTCTTTTTTAGTACATTTGCTACTTTAACAATAAGAGTTGTTTTACCACTATTAGACGGACCACTAAATGCGATTGCTAGAGAGCTCATAGTACTCATAATCTACCTTACTCATAAAATATTCGGGATTATATCTAAAAAGTGCATAAATTATGATAAAATTCCATTCTAGGAGAAACAATGTACAAAAAAATTATGCTAATTTTTATAACTTTATTTATATTTTTAGGCTGTTCAAATAAGGAAAATATGTATGCAACACCAGCAGATATTATAAAAGAGCAAGCCCTAACTCAATCACAAAAAGTTGTTATTAAAGAGGGAAATGAGATTAAAGCATTTGTGGTTGTAACTTATATAAACAAAATCAAACATGAGCTTGTAAGTGATGATAAAAAAATAGATAAGTTTATTGTAAGTATTCATGTTCCAAGTGATGGTGATAAGTCACTATATAATCAGGTAATATTTAGAGTTAATTCTATAAAAATAAAAGATGTAACTGAATTAAACAACAAAGACAAAATATTAAATATACTACCAGTATACACACAATGGAGTAAGTATTTTTTAGTAGAAGTACCACATGATTATACAAAAAGAGGAATCTTGTTCTCAACTACTGTTGCAAAATTTAAAACAGTAAATGTAAAGTTTCAAGATAGCTATGGAAACTTACCTATGAATGGTACTGCAAAATTTAAAACAGTGAGTAAAGTAAAAAACTAATTACCTAAATCTATCCGTCTTAGATGGGTCAGTTAAATCTTCAAAAAGTTTGTAAACAGAAACCTTTTCATCAAGTATTTGCATATATGTAACATAGTTTGCTAGCACTTTTTTACCATACTTTCTACTCTCATCATAATTTACAAGTTCCATGCTTAAAAATGGTTCATACTTACCTTTTCTAAATGATCCTGAGAGTAAAAGTTTTTTTGTAAACCCAATTCCACCATTATAGGCATAAGCAATAAAAATAGGAGTATATAAAGATTTTTCAAGCCAACCGATGTGTATATTTGCAAAGTTTAGCGCAGTTTTTGGATTAAACATATCATCTAAGTCAAAATTCTTAATCTTCTCTTGTTTTGCAATAGCACGAGCTAAAAATGGCATAAACTGCATCATTCCAAGTGCATATGAGTGAGAAAGTGCAGAAGGAATAAGACGACTCTCTTGACGAGCTATTGCCATAGTTAGGGCAATTTTTCTATTATCTTTTGTTTTTAGGTACTCTTTATATGGAATTGGGAAATAGTGTTTTTTATAGCCACTTGAGCGTTCCATTAAAAATGAATAGATAGGAAGAGTATTTGCATATTTGTATGTATCCGCAATTTTTTTTAACTCTTCTGGAGATTTATTTTTTACTTGCCTAAGTAAATTTGTCCATCCAAATGGATCTGTTTCATCATAAGTTGGATGCTTGCCATTTGCTATTGGTACTACAATATTTTTATTTTCTATACCACAAAGAAGGGTATATATGTTAATATCAAAACTTTTAGCTATCTCATCTTTATATTTTTTATCTTTACTCACCAAAAACTGCCAAAATAAAACTTTGTCTTTGTCCATTCGGTAGTAAGCTTTTTTATAAGATTCATCAAAAAATGCCATCGCGAGTTTTTTATATCTAAGTTCTAGTGCATTTAGCCCTAAAAAGAAAAGGCTTTCATGTGTCAATTTTGGAGAAGATCTGTCAATCTTAATTAGTGATTTATTGATATTTTTTAGTTTTCTATCTGTGACTATGTACTTAATAGTACTATTTATATTCCAGTCTTTTTCAAGCTCTTTTATCTTTTTTTCACTTACTTCATGGTCAAAAAACTCTTCTCTGTATTTGCTTCCAACACCATTAAATATAGTAAAAAATTGTGTAGTATTTGTATCGCTAAGGGCAACAAATGGATCATCTGCATAGAGTACATGTAGAGCTTTAGATATACCATAATCAGCTAATTTTTTTTCAACTTTTTTTAATTCATTTTTATCTAATTTTGTAGCATTATATAGGTTGAATCCTATTGCTAGACACTCGTTATCACTATTTAAAAGAGGTTTTAATTTCATCTTTAAGCATTTAGATACTTTTTTAAAACCTTCGTCATCAATTTTTTTTGCAAATGCATGAAAAAGACTCATACTCATTCTACTTGTCATACCAAGAAGTTTTTCTGCCTCCTTAGATGTAGTTGTAGGCTCTTTTAGGTACCTATAAATATAGAAATCTTTTGTAAGACTTCTTGGCTTATCATCAAAAAAAGAGAGGTCTTTAGGTACACTTCCAAAAAGATTAGATGCAAAAATAAGGAAGAGGATTAAGCCTCTTCCTGTGCTATTGAAGCCCATTAGCTAAACTAAAAAGTAGTTTTATTGCAAATAAGTCTATAAATTGAAGTCCTAAAATTATTATAATTGGAGCTAAGTCAATACCACCAATCATAGTAGGTATATACTTTCTTACAAACTCATAAACAGGTTCAGTTAGTCTTCTTAAAACTTGAACAATCGGATTATATGGGTCAGGTCTTACCCATGTAATTAGAGCTGAAATGATTACAACCCAGATATAGATATTTAAGACCATATGTAAAATTTGAGCTATTGCTTCGATTAAAGTTGATAAAACCATCACTTTGCTATCTCCTGTAAATAATTTTTAATTAATGGATAGATTTTTTCTAAATCAGGTCCATTTTCTTCTTTTGTTAGTAAAATTCTAATTAAATTAAGAAGTTTTTTTTCACTAAATCCACTTTTTTGTTGAAGATAATTTTTAAACTCTCTATACTCGTCAAAATACGGAGCATTTTTTACTATCTCTTTTAAAATATTAAGTTCATTTTCATATTTCTGTGAGCTTTTTGCAGTAAAAATTGTATCTATTTTAGCTTTAATTTCAGCTGTAGTACTTACAATCTCAGTATATAGTTTTGCAAGTTGTCCTATAGCAGCACATGAGTAGCCTATACGCTTTGAAAGCTCAACATTTTCTATAAGTTTGATTTGTTCACGGTTTATAAAACTAAGTTTTTCAATGTCAAACTTTACGCTATGGCTTGAGATTTTTTCAATATCAAACCAACTTATGGCGTCAGATAAAGAAAATATCTCAGTTGGAGTTTCATTTCCCAAAAGTATAAGATAGTTTATGATAGATTCAGGCATAAATCCTTGGTCTAGTAAAGATTTGATTTTAATAGTATCTGAGAAAACAGGCAGATGAGTAAATTTTATCTCATCACTGTACCCAATAGCCTTCCTAATATGCTCTTGTTTAGGAGTATTAGAAAGATGTTTTTTAGTACGGATAATATTTTTAACACCTTGAATCATATCATCAATAGCACATGCAAAGTTGTATGTTGGGTATTTATCTTGCTTCATAATCACAAAGCTATCCACTTCATCGCTACTGAAACTTATCTTGCCTTGGATAGTATCCTTTATGATTATACTATCCTCTGGTTTTTTGATTCTAATTGTAAAAGGAAGATTGTTATTTAGTAATTCATCTTCGCTTATATGTAGACACTTTCCACTATATATTTCACTTTTTAGATCTTTATCGGCACAAAAACATGCAAATGCTTTTTTCTTATCCATTAAAGAAGAAGCAAACTGCAGATGGTACTTGAAGTTTTCACTCTGGTAGTATAGATTGTCATAAGTGATGCCAAATATAGCTAGTATATCAAGTATTTCACTATCTTTACTATTTATATTTTTTCCTTGGTCAGAATCTTCCATACGAACTATAAACATACCACCCGATTGCTTTGCACATATGTAGTTAAAAAGAGCAACTCTAAGGCTGTCAATATCCAAATCGTCGGTAGTTGTTGGTGCAAATCTATACATTGAAATCCTAAATATTTTTTGTTAATTATACCAAGTAGTTTGTTAAAAAATGGTAATATTATAATGACCGCTAAAAACTTGACATTAAAATTCTTTTTGCGTATAATCATCTTTTACAACACTTTAACTATGGGAGCTTGAATCATCAGGCTGAGAGTTTATCTATTGAGATAATGACCGTTTTACCTGATTTAGATAATTCTAACGTAGGGAAGCTTATTTACTTATCACTTTTACTCTTTTTTATCCATAAAATTAACTTTAGTGTTTAGGGGTAATATGTCTTTAAATAACAAAATTCCACACTTTGTACTTTGGTTGGGAGCTGCCATCAGTATTGCTGAGATAAGCGTCGGGGGCTTACTTGCTCCATTAGGACTTCAAAAAGGTATATTTGTCATAATAATAGGGCATTTAATCGGTGCTGTTTTAATGTATTTTGCAAGTATGATAGGAGGGATATCAAAACTACCCTCGATGCAATCAAGTAGAATTTCATTTGGAAGATTAGGCTCTTGGGGATTTTCAGTCATGAACATTTTACAGCTAATTGGCTGGACATCAGTTATGATAATTGCAGGAGCAACTGCTCTTAATGGCATTGCAAAAGAGTTACTTGACTTTGAAATGTTCCCACTATTTGCCGTGCTTATTGGGTTACTGATTATTTTTTATGTAAAAATGAAATACCAAATTTTTATAAAAATAAATGCAATTATAGTTTTTTCACTGTTTATTTTATGCCTAGTTTTGGCTTTTATTGTATTTAGAGACACAAACGCATTGCAGTACGAATCAACACAAACTATGTCAATATCATTAGGAATAGAACTTTCTGTCATCATGTGTCTATCATGGCTACCATTAATAGCAGACTATACATATAGGTCTGATAATCCAAGATTAACTTCACTTGTGAGTGTTGCGGCATATTTTATTGGTTCATCTTTTATGTATATCTTAGGATTGGGAATTGTTTTATATACCAATTCACCAGATATTTCTACTATATTATTGAATTCAGGACTAGGTATAGTTGCCTTGTTTATTGTTTTGATGAGTACAGTAACCACAACTTACTTAGATGTTTATTCAGCAGGTGAAAGTTTTTTAAATATTACAAAAAAGTTTTCAAAAGAATCGATTATTGTAATCGTAACCATTATAGGAACCGCACTAGCGATATTGATTCCAATGGATCAATATCAAAATTTCTTGATTATGATTGGAAGTGTATTTGCTCCAATGATTGCGATTTTAATTACTGACTTTTTTATATTAAAAAAACGAGAAATTAGAGAATCTATTGATTTGACGATAGTTCCAGTTTTTATTATTGGAGTTATTTTATACAATCAAATGATTAGCATTGAGACATTTATTGGTTCAAGTGTTCCGGTCATAATTATCATAGGTATTTTAACTCTCGTTGTAAGAAAAATAGAATCAAAAATAAAGGCAAAATAGATGAATATATATCAAAAAGTAAAAAGTAAAAAACCATTAGTTTACTCTATAACAAACTATGTAACAGTAAACGATGTGGCAAACGCAATTTTAAGTGTTGGTGCTGCTCCTTTAATGGCAGACGATGAAGAGGAAGTTGCTCAAATAGCCTCTTTTTCAAGTAGTTTAGTTATTAACATAGGAACACTCAACAAAAGAGTTATAAAATCAAGTATTATTGCAGGTAAACAAGCAAATGAAGTTAATATACCTGTAGTTCTTGATCCTGTTGGAGTTGGTGCATCTTCATTAAGAAATGAGGCAGTTAAAAAACTTTTGAAAAAAGTAAAATTTACTGTGATTAAAGGCAATATTACTGAGATAAAAGCACTGTATTTACAAAAACAGACAACAAGCGGTGTTGATGTTAGTAGTGACGATAAATTAACTACGGACAACTTAGAAGACACAATTTCTTTGCTTAAAAAAATCTCAATCGAACTAGATACAATTATTGCAGCAACTGGAGAAATAGATATTATAACAGATGGAGTAAAAACCAATTTATGCTATAACGGCAATGAAAAAATGTCGCTAATAACTGGAACTGGCTGCATGAGTGCAGGGATAATTGCTTCATTTTGCTCGGTAGATAAAAATTATCTTGATGCAACTACTAAAGCCATAAGTCTGATGGGACAAGCTGGAGATATTGCACTTGAAAAGTACAGAGGTTTAGGTAGTTTTAGAGTTGATATTATTGATGCCTTGAGCAATATAACAGATGAAGAGATTAAAGATAATGCAAACATTAAAACTCTCTAAAGAGGAACTTCTTTTATACTTTATTACGGCTAAAGATACCTATTTAAATAGGGATCTTTGTTCCATAACCAAAGAAGCAATTCTCGGAGGCTCAACGATTGTTCAATATCGTGAAAAAAGTAAATCCTATAAAGAGATGAAAAAAGAGTGTTTGTTATTGAAAGATCTATGTGATGAGTATGATATAAAACTAATAATCAACGACCATGTAGATTTAGTAAAAGATGTAGATGCTCATGGTGTGCATATAGGACAAGATGATGAGAGTTATAAAAAAACAAGAGATATAATCGGAGCTGATAAGATTATAGGAGTTAGTGTATTTAACGAAGTACAAGCCTTAAAAGCACAAGAAGAAGGGGCAGATTATTTGGGTGTAGGAGCCATATTTGAAACTAATTCAAAAAATGATGCAAAGTATGTAACTTTAGCTACACTAAAAAAAATTACCCAAGAAGTATCAATCCCTGTTGTTGCAATTGGCGGAATTACCTTAAATAACATGGAAAAATTTAAAGATACTCATATTGATGGCGTTGCTTTGATTTCTGCAATTATAAACAATGAAGATATAAAATGTAGTACAAAAGTTTTACATAAAAAAATAAAGAAAGTATTGAAGGATAATTCGTGAACAAAGTTTTAAGTATTGCAGGTAGTGATTGTAGTGGCGGAGCTGGAATTCAAGCTGATTTAAAAACAATAATGTATCATAAATGTTACGGTATGACAGTAATCACAGCCCTAACAAGCCAAAACACTTTGGGCGTAGCTGGCATACTAGAAACACCGCTATCTTTCATAAGTGAACAACTAGATTCTATATTTTCCGATATTTATCCAGATGCAGTTAAAATAGGAATGCTTGCAAATGCAAAAACTGTAGAATTGATAAGTGATTACCTTTTAAAAGCAGAAGCAACAAATATAGTAGTAGACCCAGTCATGGTTTCTACAAGCGGAAGTAAGTTGATAAACGATGAAGCAATTCTTTTACTAAAGAATAAACTTTTTAAAATAGCTTCCATAATCACCCCAAACATATATGAGGCTGAAATTTTATCTGAAATAAAAATACAAACTAAAGATGACATGAAAAAAGCAGCACAAATCATATCAAAATTTTGCAATGGGGCAGTACTGATTAAAGGAGGTCATTTAAAGACGACAGCAAGTGATTTATTGTACGAAGGTAAAAAATGCCATTGGTTTGATGAGGAGCTAATAGACAATAAAAATACACATGGAACAGGGTGTACACTCTCAAGTGCAATTGCTTCAAACTTAGCAAATGGATCCAATATAATTGATAGTGTAAAAAAAGCAAAGACATATATCACAAATGCAATCAAAATGAAGTTAGATATAGGAAAGGGACGAGGTCCATTAGATCACACTTTGACACATTTGTTATAAGTGTTTTTGGAGGTGTCTTTAATACGACACTAAAATATTATTTAGTATTTTAAGATGATTATGGCTAATTCTTAGTTATAATATTGAACCCAAAACACATCATCAAAGGATTAAAATGGTAGTAGTTTTTACAAAGTTTCCAATCAAACTAGAGTTCAACGAGCAATACTCTGCTCATCTTAAAGAGGCTGTAACAAAGCATCAAGTTGAAGAGCAACCTGGATTTATAGATATGAAACTTTTAGCCCCACAACATATGCCTCATGTCTCAGAAGCTAACAATTTTACAATAGAGACAACATGGAAAGATATGAAAAGTTTTTTAGACTATACAAAAAGTGAAGCATTTTCAAAATCACATGCAGATATGCCACCAAAAGATTGGTTTAGTGGTCGACCTGAAGTTGAAGTTTACGAAACAATAGATTAAAATAAAGTGAGAGTTTAAAACCTCTCACTTTATTTACTTAATTTTTCTATAAGTAAATGTAAATAAATAGAACAACTTGTTATTTCTACTAAGAACTGAATGCGATAATTGTTCAGAGGGTTCAATTAAACAAGTATGATGTAGAATATTGAAAATTTTAGATAGGAAATGAAATTATGATATTGATTATAAATGGAAAAAAGAAAAAATTTAACTCAGGCATATCATTAATTCAAATAATGAAAGAGTTAAAAGTACAAGATGAAATTATGGCAATAGCAATAAATATGGAGGTACTAACAAAAGATAACTGGAGTACTTTTATCCCAAAAGAAAATGACAGAATAGAGTTTCTACAGTTTGTGGGAGGAGGATAATAATTTAAGGGTTTTTAGCGATGCCCTTAAGTTTCTTTTTTGATTAGCTATGTATAATTCCAATTGATTGATTTACCATTGTCTGTGGGGGTGCCTAAAATTGGCTGAGAAAATACCCTAAGAAGTTCATTAATGTGAATTTCAAGAACCTGATCCCGATAATGCGGGCGTAGGAAATAAGGAGATATCGATGAGTAGAACTATAGAAAACTTACAAACTTTAGATTTGATATATATCAAAAACTTTCTAAGCTTAACAAAAGACTTACATTTAGATGCTAGCAAAACAGGCATGCTCTCATGCACTAAACTTATGGAAAATGGTTTTAACATTGGTAATGGAATTGGCGAATTTAATTATTTTTATAATGGAAACTCTAAGTGAATGATATATTAAAATTAGGAAATATTGAATTTACTAGTAGGCTATTTACAGGTACTGGTAAATTTCCAGATAAAAATATGATACCAAAAATCATAAAAAGTAGTGAATCACAAATGATAACAGTCGCTCTAAGACGAGTTGATATGCAATCTGTTCAAGAAAATATTTTAAACTTCATACCAAAAGAGACTATAATTTTACCAAATACCTCAGGTGCAAGAGATGCAAAAGAAGCTATTATGCTGGCAAAACTTGCTAGAGAAGCTGGTTGTGGGAACTTTATTAAAATAGAAGTCATTAATGATATGAAATATCTTTTGCCAGATAATGAAGAGACCATTAAAGCAACAAAAGTGCTGGCTGAAGATGGTTTTATAGTTCTTCCTTATATGATGCCTGATCTTATATCGGGATTAAAGATGCAAGATGCTGGAGCAGCAGCTGTCATGCCTTTAGGCTCACCAATAGGCTCAAATAAAGGCTTGCAAACAAAAGAGATGATAAAGATACTGATTGAAGATATAGAAATTCCTATTATAGTTGATGCTGGAATTGGTAAGCCGTCACATGCATCAGAGGCCATGGAGCTTGGAGCTGACGCAGTTCTTGTAAACTCTGCTATTGCAAATGCTGGAAATCCTGAGCAGATGGCACTTGCTTTTAGATTAGCTGTTGAAGCTGGTCGTATTGCATTTAAAGCAAGTTTTGCTGAAGAAAATAGTTTAGCAAGTGCATCTTCACCTTTGACGGGTTTTTTGAATGGTTGATTTAAAATCTTTCGATTCATTTGGAGAGGTTTTAAATCATTATGAGTCTTTTGATTTTGGAGATTATTTGAAAAATGTTAGTGATGAAGATGTACAAAAAAGTTTAAAAAAAGAAAAATTAAATCAATTTGATTTTTTAAATCTTCTGAGTAAAAAAGCTCAAAACTATCTTGAAGAGATGGCTCAAATTTCTAAAAAACATAAAATTAGGCACTTTGGAAATGTAATTCAGCTTTATCTTCCTATATATGTTTCAAATTATTGTAGTAGCGATTGTGAATACTGTGGGTTTAGTAAAAAGAATAAGATAAAAAGAAAGCATTTGAGCGAAGAAGAGTTACATGTAGAGGCTAAAGCAATAGCACAAAGTGGGATAAGACATATACTCCTTTTAACTGGAGAAGCAAAGAAAATAGCTAATTTGGATTATATTAAAATGGCAGTAAGAGCCTTAAAGCAATATTTTAGTTCTATCTCAATAGAGATATATCCTTTGCAAACTGATGAGTATAGACAACTAAAAGAGTTAGGAGTAGATGGGCTTACTATCTATCAAGAAGTTTATGATAGAGAGATTTATAAACAAGTTCATACTTCTGGTGAAAAAACTAATTATGACTACAGACTTGATGCTCCTCAAAGGGGTGCCAAGGCAAATTTAAGAGCTTTAAATATAGGAGTTCTTTTTGGTTTGGGAGACATTTATAAAGAAGCATTTTTAAGTGGAGTTCACGCAAAATTCTTGATGGACAAATATAAGCATATTGAAGTTTCATTGTCGCTTCCAAGAATAAACAATGCTGAGGGAGATTTTAAAGTAAAGCATACCTTAGATGATAAAAGCTTTGTTCAATTTATGTTGGCTTATAGACTTTATATGCCAATGTGTGGCATAAATATATCTACAAGAGAAAAAGCAAGTTTTAGAGATAATCTCATAGATATAGGAGCTACAAAATTCTCTGCGGGTTCTAAAACTGATGTTGGAGGATATAGTAACATAGATAAGTCTACGGCACAATTTGATATATCTGATACAAGAAGTGTAGAAGAGATAGTATCTATGATAAAGAACAAAGGCTTACAGCCTATTTTTAAAGATTGGGAGATAATATATGAATAAAATTCCAGAAGGTATTTACGGTATAACAGCAGAAAATTTTGCAAATGGAAAAAGTAATATAGAGTGCGTCAAGCAAATGATAGAAGCAGGTATTAAAATCATCCAGTATCGTGAAAAATACAAAAGTATAAAAGAGAAATTAAAAGAGGCAAAAGCGATAGCTAAACTTTGTAAAGAAAATAAAGTGATATTTATAGTTAATGATCACATAGATATAGCATTGCTTTGTGATGCAGATGGTGTACATGTGGGACAAGATGATATGAACATATCTGATGTAAGAGCTTTGATTGGAAAAAGTAAAATCATAGGGGTTTCAACTCACAATATCAAACAAGCTAAACAAGCCAAAATGGATGGTGCAGATTATATAGGTGTTGGTCCCATACATAAAACAGCAACAAAAGATACAGCTCCTGTTGGATATGCTTACTTGGAAGAAGTTGTTAAGCAAATTGACATTGAGTTTGTTGCAATTGGCGGGATTAAAGAGGAAAATATTTGTGAGGTAGTAAGGCGTGGTGCAAAAAGTATTTGTTTGGTTAGTGATATAGTAGCTTCTTCAAGTATAGTCAAGAAAGTTAAATCATTAGAAAAAATTGTAAAAAGTGTATCTACATATTAAGATAAATCTCTTTGTTATGCGTTAGTGATCTACACCCCTGCCGTCAAATCTCCACTTTCAAACTTTCTAATAATTAGAGAAATAGCAGATTTGGATAACCCAAGATAGTTAGCAATCTCAATTTGAGAATACCCATCTTCTAAATAAGCCGAGAATATGATTTGATTTCTCTGCATTTTACTATTCACATTCATAAAATGTGCCTCTAATGTTTTTGACTTGCTAAGTATAATCCTATCTTCTTTTTGCTCAACCTTTCTGTTTTGTTCTATTTCTAAAAAAGTTAAATCACCCTTGCTAAATTCAACTCTTAAAAAACCACTCAACGACTCAATATCATAATCTCTAAACAGTATGGACTCTTTTGTGCAAGGATAAAAATCCTTTGAATTAAAAATAAGATGAGACAGAGTAAAAGGATACTCTCCAGCCTTTTGAGATAATCTTGCTTCAATAGGGTTAAACTCTATATATCGTATCAGTGTATAAAGGTATCGTTCAGAGGTAACATATCTTGACTTATAGCGATTTTGCCAAAGATGACCTGTTCTTTTTGTTTTTTTATTAAAATATTGAGCATAGTTTGCACTAATAAATCTCATAAATTTTGAAAGGTTATCAGTTTGTGTCTCAATAAGTAGATGATAATGATTATCCATCAAGCAGTAATCATGAACTACCACTTTATGAATCATGGCTGTTTTATTAACAATTTGCAAAAACATATCTTTGTCTTCATTGTCATGAAATATATCCATTTGGTCAACGCCTCGGTTCATAATATGATGATAACCTGCTATATCTATTCTTGGTCTTGTTGGCACAACACTACTCCTTTTGCCATATTGTTTGGAATTATATCATAAAAGTGGAGATTTGACG
>Ga0256840_1001175_pt1 | contig 25055 bp, 24 predicted proteins | sample 355202metaG_FD_185969 | JGI IMG/M metagenome (GOLD analysis project Ga0256840, IMG submission 185969) | Hydrothermal vent microbial communities from Mid Atlantic Ridge, Atlantic Ocean - 355-202 | ecosystem: Environmental > Aquatic > Marine > Hydrothermal vents | place: Atlantic Ocean: Mid...
TGATACAAATATTAGTTTCCATTCCTTTTAGTTAGGCTGCAAACCCCCATATTTCAAAGAGCCTGTATAGGCTTTTATATCAAGGGATTACGGGAAAGTCAAATCGCCGGAAAAGGCCTTTTTTGCCGTCGGACCTATAGTAGTGCAAAAACCCCTGGGGGTCCGACGGCAGTGAATTTTTTCGCAAAAGAAAAAGTCTGTTTTAAAAGTGCTAGGTGAGGCCATGGTGAGTAAGAGGTGTGTGTACCCTCCTTAGCTTTATTAAAAGCCATCAAAAGGAGGAAAACTTATGGAACAAGAAATGGTTGTGGAAGAAATGCTTTTGCGCCTTCAGGAGGTAAGAGCCGAGGCCGAAGATGAAATTCTTTATAAACCCAACGTCATAGGCGTAGGTGTAGGTTTTAAGGAGGTAGGGGGTAAAGAGACTACAGATTTGTGTATACAGGTTTACGTGGAAAAAAAGATACCCAAGTCCGAGCTTGCGGTAGAGGCCCTGGTGCCGGAGAAGATCTCTGATTTCCTTACCGATGTGGTAGAAGTAGGCGTTATCGAGGCCCAGACCTATACTGCCTGTGTCAGACCTGCCCGTCCTGGATATAGCATTGGACATTATCGCATTACAGCTGGTACCTTCGGTTGCCTAGTAAAAAGCTGTCGCAGTGGACGTGCCTATATCCTTTCTAACAATCACGTACTGGCCCATAGTAACCAGGCGCGAATAGGAGACCCTATAGTTCAGCCTGGACCATACGATAATAAACCTTGTACCCCTAGGGTTATTGCCAGGTTAGCAGCCTTTGTGCCGATAAATTTCTCTTCTGGTACCTATAATTTGGTAGATGCTGCTCTGGCCTTACCCGTGGCTTCTAATCTGGTTATTCCTCATTTTCCCAACGGTTCCTTGCCCAGAGGGACCAAAGTGGCCACTTTGGGCATGAAGGTCTACAAGTATGGCCGTACGACTCAACTGACCAATGGGAGAGTGCGAGGAATAGATGCCACCGTGGCTGTACGTTACGGAGCAGGCAAAAAGGGCTTTTTTCGTAACCAAATTGTTACCACCAATATGTCACGAGGAGGGGATTCGGGTTCTCTATTGCTTTCCAGTGACGGTTATGCCACAGGGCTCCTTTTTGCTGGTTCATCACGTGTGACCATTCACAACAATATCCACAATGTATTACTGGCCCTTAGAGTGGTGTTGGTTACGGCCTAGATACAGATTAGGTCTCTTTTACATAAGTCAAGACAATATAATAGGAGGATTTTTATGGAAAGGATAGATAAAGATTTTTTGGAAGAAAGTGCCCTTCGGGACGTAGCTCAGGAAATTTCGATGATGGAAGAGGGTATAGCTCAGACCAAGGAAATGGCCCGCGAAAGCGAGGCAGAGATGTGGGAACTTATCCGGCATCTCAAGTTTCAACCCGAGGCCATGGAAACAGAGAATAAAAAAGAAGATGAACAGGCCGAAATCTTTTCCCGTCAAGCAGAAGATAATCTGCAGACAAATGATCTAGAAATAGATGTTATTAGTGAAGAAGAGCTGGATCAGTTTGTATTTGAGACCCAAACCGTGGGTGGTGGGGCCTCGGGATATTATTGGGATACTCTACCTTATCATGTGTGGGGAAGAGTTTATAAACACAATGAAGGAGGCCTAACGCAAGGTTCGCAAGTCCTAATTAGATCTGAGCGTAAGATGTATCTTTATGCCAAGGCTCGTGGTGCGGGCTTGGGTATTACCGATGATAACGATGTCACAGTTTACGGAAAATTCTTTTATGCTTTTTATCCCCGCAAGATAGGTACAGTGCGGGTGTATGTACCAGTTACTACCCGGGGTTGGTATCAATTGCGCTCCAATGACAAGTGGTGGAATTCAAAAGAAGCAAAGTCCTTTTTGACATTAAAAGTCAGACTTCACCAGAATTTTTGGGGGCCAGCTAAAAAAAGACGTATATTCGCCCGTGGAGGAGATAATATTTCTGCCGCGGATCGGCTTGATCGGCGCCAAAGTATATATTCTGATCCCTTAACCGTAGGGGCCAATAAGTGGGTTATTGCCGAAGTAACCTGTAGGTTGCGTGTAGAAACCGAGGGTAGCGGGACCCTGAGTGTGTTATCTTTTAGACGACCAGATTGTCTTTATATACCGGGAGTGCGCTTTGAGTTCGCCTAAAAACAAGGCAGAAATCGAACAGGTCCTCTCTTCTCTCCTGGAAGAGGGGGCCATAGTAGGCTATGAGGTGCCTTACGACCCCTTTAGGCTTGGTGTTGTTATACTGGCGCCTAAAGTAGATTCTGCTTTGGAAATGCGGGTGCGCAAGCTTTTACCTGGGGTGCCCCTTCGTTTTGTGGAAACAGAAGAGCCTGAGGCCCTTTAATTACCAATCTCCTCTTTTTAACCTGTTTGGCCCGTTTATTGCTATAAAAATTCTTTGACGAACAAAATCTCCCTAGGAGCAATAAACTAATGCCTTTGCACATTTTTATGGCGGGCAGACTTTTCGCCCTTGGTATGGGAGCGCAGCTACCAAAGCAGGACCTTGAGATCGTCACAACAGACCGTAAAATTAAATTTATGCGCTTAATACTGCTTTCTCTAGTTATAATTTTAGGCGGAGGGGTTAACGCCTTAGCTGTTCAAGTCCATGGGGCTCCTGAAGGCTACTACACCCACAATTTGGCCCATGTTATTTTGATTGTAGCCATTCTGTTCCTCCTCTTTTGGCTTCGTAAAGAAGACGGAGAAAATAAAAAGGCCTGGTGGTATTTTCGTCTCTCTTTGCTTTTTTTTCTACTTTGGAACTTAGATGCTATGACCGCACATATTTTAAAAAAGCGTTTACCCTCTGAGGCCTTTTATCTTCCTCCCAATCTCTTTGATCATCTACTTTTGGGGCCTCTTGATTGGGAGCGCTGGGTTTTTTACATAACCCGTTTTGATCATCTATTGTGCGTACCGGCCATGTTCTTTTTGATGCAAAGTCTCCGTTATTTTTACAAAACTCAAAACAAACAAAAGTCTATCTCATGAAAGCTCTACCCCTTTTTCCTGTATATACAGTAGACTTTGTGGGTTCTGCTTTGATGCTTATCCTTTCTTTCACGACTTTTTACTACGCCTATCAACTCAAAAGAAATAATTCTGAAAGTGTATTTTTTATGTATCTTTTTGGTCTTTCCACGGCCTTTGTGGCCTTTTCCATTTCTAGAAGCATGGGACATATGTTGCGTTTTGTGTTTATCTACGCGGGGGTCCCCCAATGGTGGCAAGCCATTGCCCCCTTTTCTGGAGGCTTAAACAGTATTTGTTTTGTAGTGATAGCCATCCTTTCCCTTGTTTATCCCAACGTGGGGCAGATCTTAGCCCTGGTACGGGAAGATGCTGAGCGTTTAAAGAGGGCTAAAGAGGAATTGGAAGCCACTAATAGGCAACTCCGTGAACTTCATCAGACCCTTGAGGAAAAGGTTCGTAGACGTACCCAAGAGCTGCTGGCCTCGGAGAAGAAATTTCGAAGGCTTTTTGAACATTCGGGGGAAGTAATATTTTTTTGTGATGCCGAGGGGTTCATTTCCGATATTAATCCCAGTGGGGTTAAGCTCCTTGGTTTTCAACGAAAAGAAGAACTGATTGGTAAACCCATGTGGTCATTTTTTGCCGAAGAAGATGATTGGGAAAAGTATTTGCTGGCTACTTGCCAAAACGGATTTATTAAAGACTTTGAAACGCGGTGGATTACCAAAGACGGGAGAGAAAAATACGTCATAATTACCGCTAACGCTATAGAAGGAGAATCGGGCTGTGAAATTGGCTGTGAAGGGATCGCTAAAGACATAACTAACTACCGCAGGATGACAGAAAAACTTATTTATTCCGAAAAAATGGCTTCCCTTGGTCAGCTTGCAGCGGGTGTGGCCCACGAAATAAATACCCCTTTGGGAATTATTTTAGGTTACGCCCAGATGCTTAAAAAAGATTTTAAAGATCAACCTGACCTTGTGGAAGAACTTACTATTATAGAGGCTCAAGCAAAAGTTTGTAAAAACATAGTAGCTGATCTACTAAGTTTTGCCCGGTCGTCTAATATTTCACGTCCTAAAGAGCCTATATGTATAAACCGTTGCGTAACCCAAACCGTTGATATGGTACGTCATTCCTTCAAACTTGAAAACATTAAAATTAAGCTCCACTTATCCGCGAATCTTCCTAAGATTTTAGGCAACGAAGACCAATTAAGGCAGGTTTTTATCAATCTGTTGACCAACAGTCGTGATGCTATAGAAAATGCTGGCGAGATCCATATCTGGACCTATACCAAGGCTCATCGCGTCTTTATCGAAGTGGGGGACACAGGAAGGGGTATACCCTCCAAAATAAAAGACAAGATTTTCGACCCTTTCTTTACTACCAAGGCCCCTCGTAAGGGTACGGGATTGGGGCTTTCTGTTTCCTACGGGATCATAGAAGAACTAGGAGGAAATATAGAAGTTTTTTCTCCCCCAACTGCCCAAAGGCACCTTGATTACAAATTAAATACCGTCTTCGTAATTGAATTGCCAGTTTATTATGGATAACGTGGTGAAAACACGCATTTTAGTCGTTGACGACGAGCCACACATGACCCGCATGCTCTTGCGCTTGTTCCGGCAGATACCTGAGGCAAAAGTTGAGTCCTGTCTCTCTGGAGAAGAGGCCTTGGAAAAGTTGCCCTCTTTTTCGCCAGACGTGGTGATAACCGACATAAAAATGGCCGGAATCGATGGACTTATCTTGTTAAGGAAAATAAAAGAATTTGACCACACTATTTCGGTCATTCTCATAACTGGCTATGGCACCATTGAAATGGCGGTACAGGCTTTAAAAGACGGTGCCTATGATTTTATTCAAAAGCCCTTTGATAGCGATCATATTCTTCATGTTGTACAAAGGGCTATAGAGAGGACAACTCTCTTACGAGAAAATAAGCGCTTACGGACAGAAGTAGCCGGCTGTGCCCGTGAACGGCTTGGTATTATTGGCGAATCTCCAGCAATAAAGCGGGTCCTGGAGATAGTGGAGCGTGTCGCTCCCACTGATGCCACGGTGCTTATTAGGGGTGAGTCAGGTACTGGCAAGGAGTTAATAGCAAGGGCTATCCATAGGCTAAGCAATCGTCGAGACAAAAAGATGATAACGGTTAATTGTCCGGCGGTTCCCGAGCACATTCTAGAATCTGAACTGTTTGGATATGTAAAAGGGGCCTTTACCGGAGCCACCACAAATCACGACGGGCTTTTTAAGGAAGCCCACGGTTCTACTATTTTTTTGGACGAAATAGGCGATATTTCTCTTTCTGTGCAGACTAAGCTGCTACGTGTTTTACAAGAAAAAGAAATAAGGCCCCTTGGTTCTACTAAGACTATAGCTATAGATGTACGGGTTATTGCTTCCACCAATCAGGATCTTGAAGAAAAGATGGCTAAAGGAGATTTCCGAGACGATCTATTCTACCGTCTCAATGTTATAACTATTTATGTTCCTCCGTTACGCGAGCGCAAAGAAGACATTTTGCCCTTGGCCTTATACTTTTTGCACAAGTATAGCGAAAAATACGAAAAAGAAGGTCTTAATTTTAGCTCGGAGGCCCTAGATTACCTGGTTAATCGCTCCTGGAAGGGAAACGTCCGCGAATTGCAAAATGCCGTGCGCCGGGCGGTTTTGCTCTGCCAAGGCAAGGTTATTACTCCCGAAGACTTTTCCGAACGGCTTGAACCCCTCCAAGTGGATCATTTTAATCTTTATCTTGGAAAACCTTATACGCAGGCCAAAAAGGAGTTGATCCAATCTTTTTCCCGTCGCTACGTGGAGGAACTCCTGCTCCAAACCGGGGGAAATGTAACTCAGGCGGCTCGTTTAGCTGGTCTTGAAAGACAAGCCTTTCAACGTCTGATGAGACAACTTCAGATCAAATCCCGTAACTTCCGCAAAGAATAATTTTTGTAGCACTGCAACAAAAAAGTTGCGGTTATTTTTATTGCACCCCCCTTAAGTTTTTGTCCATTTCCCCTCCTTTTGCCCCCCCGATAGTGAAGAAAGTTGCTTTTAGAACTGGCCTCCCTTTTGCAGCCAGCAAGTCTTAAAAGGACCCTTTTCGAGATAGGGAGTCAGGAATTTGTGAGAGGAGGTGAAAGTTGAATCGAGCGCCGGGCAAAACGGACTTTGGTTTTGAATGTAATTGCTCAAAGAGAAGAAAATATTTTAAGAGGAGGGGCGGTTATGGAATGTTTTAAAAAAACGTCTAGGTATTTAATGCCTTTTTTTATCCTTTTATTAGGAATTTGGGTTTATTCTCTTTATGCTGGGGTTCAGTCTTCAGAAGCGGCTGATGCTTCAAGGGTGAGTTTACCAAGGGCCAGTACAGCTGGTGCACAGGCGTGCAATGTGCCTTTGCACAGTGACCTGGGTCTTAGGGGAAAGCTTGGCCAGATCATCGCCCAGACACCAGTTTGTACCTCTACCTGTACCAAAGGATGTATCGATCCCCATGCTCCCAGGGGGTATTTGGGTATTCCTGGAGGGCCGAAACCAAGTCCCCTGGGAGGACTGTTGTGGGCCATCTGGGTCGGTTGGATCTTTTCTACGGTGGGTGCTTTTGGCGGGATCATGGCTGGTGTTGGTCATATTACCATCTTTGGTCTGGCTAATTTTGCCAAGAGTTTTAAAAAGACCAATCCTGCCCTTAATAAATTTCTTACAGATACCATTCGCGTATCCAATATGTTTTTAGTGGGCTTAAGTGCTCTGGTTTCTACGGTTAACTATTGGAAAATGAAGCGCATTGTTTGGCCTCTTGCCATTGCGTTGACTATTGGTGCAGTAGGCGGTGCGGTAGGTATTGCGGAGCTTACTGCGGGAAAGGTTAGTCTTAAGGCCTATATTGGCTACTTTGGGTTGGCGGTTTTTGCGGTAGCGGGCTTCATGTTTTATGGCACTACAGAACGGGCGCGGGCCAAGCGGAAGGCAGCCCGCGAGGCCGCTAAACGTTTTGAAGAAGCAGCCAAAAAAGGTGATGCAGACGATGGCGTTAAAGTGGTCTCCTTCGGTCTGACTAACTGTGTCTTTAGTTTCTACGGAGTTGAGTTTCGGTTCAATCCTTTGTTGGCGGCCTTTGGTGGGTTGGTTATCGCTACTATTGCGGTTTTCTTGGGTATCGGTGGTGGCTTCTTGCTTGTGCCCTTTATGACTGACGTGGTTAAGCTCCCCATGTTTATTGTGGCGGGTACATCCGCCTTTGTTGTGCTTTTTAAAATGATTGTAGGAATAGCTACTTATATGCTTCTTAAGGGTGTTCAGGTTTGGTGGCCCCTTATTGGGACCGAACTTGTGGGTATCTTTATCGGCTCCATGATTGGCCCTCGTACCCAGAAATATATCCCTGATATATGGCTTAAAAGGCTCTTTGTAATCCTGGCTATTTATGTGGGCCTCCGTTACTCTTCCAAGGGTTTCTTGGGCAAGAGCATCGTACCTCCTTATTAATTTTTGATTAGCGGGAGGCCTTAAGGCCTCCCGGTCTCTTTCTAGGAGGATCTTATGTCTAACCATATTCTTGTTTACTTAGATAAAATTTTTTTGCCCTTTTACCAACTACTCGGTGATCCCATATTAGCCTATTTTTTGGGTACTTTTTTATTAGCTACTGTTTGTGTTATTGTTGGAGAATTCTTAGTTGGTATTGCCTTTTATGCTAATCGTAACTATGTAAATAAACTAACAAACGATTTGGTACAGTGGAATAATCTTTCTGTGGAGGCTGTTAAAAAAGGTAATACCGATGCCTATCATACCTTTAATAAAGAGGCAAACGATGTTTATGGGAAACTTTTCTTCTTGACTATTGCACACTCTGCTGCTTTTTTAGTTCCTATTCCATTTGTTTTGTTCTGGATGCAATTCCGTTTTGGACTTATTGAATTTCCTCTTCCTTTTCATGTTCCTATTTTAGGAGGTAATGTCAGCTATCTTTTTACTTTTATTGTTTTATATTTACCTGCCTATTGGATGTTTAAGAAAATAAAGACCAAATTACCTTTGTTTAGAAAATTTGATCGTATAATACGCGAAAGTAGTGAAGTGGTAAAAGAAATGAAAAGTTTGGCGGATGTTTTAGAAGAAAGAATAAAGTCTTCAAAAGCCAGAGAAAAAGATAGCAACTGGGTGGAGTATAAAGCTTAGCGATATGTCTCAAGAGGTGAGGGAGCATTGCGAGCAAAACAATCTCTGAGAGCGAGTGAAGGAGACCGTGGGGCATACAAGTGGGCCTTGCGATGACACTTTTTCGGATAAAACACGCTCCCATTAACAATTTAGTTGGCCAAACTCATAAAGAAAATGGTCAGTAAGACTTAGGGGGAAAGCTTATGGATAGAAAAAAGACAGTTTATACCATTTGCGGTATGTGTACAGTGCGTTGCCCCATTGCGGTGGAAGTAGAAAACGGCGAAGTAGTGTGGATTTCGGGTAATCCCCACGACAAGGCCATGGGTCAGGGGCTTTGCGCCAAGGGTATTGCTGGACGCTCTTTACTTAAAGACACAGAGCGTCCCTTAGCCCCTATGATTCGCCAAGGGGAAAGGGGGGAGGGTAAATGGCGTATTGTCTCTTGGGAGGAGGCTTTAGACTATGTGGCCCAACGTCTAAAGACGGTTATTGACGAATACGGGGCCAAGGCGGTTCTCTATAGTGACCGGGGCGGCCCCTTTGGGGAGCTGCGTAAGTCCTTTCTCAAGGCCCTTGGTACGCCAAACTACTGTAATCATGACGTGACCTGTGCGGTCTCTGTCAACCACGCCGCCCTTTCCCTATTTGGCTTTGGCCGCAAGGGGCTCAACTACGACTACCGGAACGCCAAACACATCGTCCTCTACGGGCGTAATATGCTGGAGTCGTTACGGGTAAAGACGGCTAAGGCTTTAATTGAGGCCTTGGACAATGGGGCAAAACTTACGTACATTGACCCTCGTTACTGTGTGACGGCTTCCAAGGCTACTCGGTGGTGGAAGATCCGTCCTGGTACGGACTATGCCCTCAATCTTGCCCTTATACACATAATCATCCGCGAAAATTTGTACGACCAAAAGTTCGTCCAAAACTGGGTAAAAGATTGGGAAAAGCTGGCCGCCTTCGTGGAGCAGTATACGCCTGACTGGGCGGAAAAAGAAACAGGTATCCCTGCCGACGATATGGTCCGTTTCTGTTTTGAAGTGGCCGAAGATGCGCCGCACGTGATCTTTCACCCAGGATGGATGCGGGCTCGTTATCGTCAGGCCTTCTATGAGGCGCGTACTACTTATCTTCTAAATGTCCTCTTTGGGGCCCTAGAGGTCCCTGGGGGGCTCTTCTTTACTAAAGGGCCCAAGGAGGCCGGTAAGAAGGGCTTGAATCCTGTGGGGGTGGATATCCCCCAAGTAGAAGAAAAGCGTGTGGACGGCGCCGGGTGGGAACTGCCCCATATCAATGCCGGCCCCGGGCTCTTACATCGGGCCTTTGAGGCCATGCGTACTGGAAGGCCTTATCCCATAAAGGCCTATATTGTCCACCGGCACGATCCCCTCACCGGTCTTCCTGATCCAGAGGCCCAAGTGGAAGCCTTCAAAAACCTCGACCTCTTGGTAGTGGTTGATGTGAACTGGAGTGAGACCTCCTGGTGGGCAGACGTGATTCTGCCTGAGGCTACCTATCTTGAGCGAGATGATCTCCTCATTACCCAAAAGGGCCTAAAGCCCGGCTTTCGGATCAGACAACGAGCCATCGAACCCATACACGACACCCGACCTGGTTGGTGGATCTATCTGGAATTGGCCAAACGTTTAGGGAAGGGAAGACATTTTCCATACCAAGACATCCAGGATATCTGGCAGGCCCAGCTAGAGGGTACCGGGGTAACGGTGGAGGACTTAAAGAAAAAGGGTTTTGTGACCCTGACCGATAGGCCTATTTGGTTTGACCGGGAAAACGAGCTCCCCTTCAAGACCCCTTCCGGGAAGATCGAGATCATCAATAAAAGATGGGAAGAGGCTGGTATCGCCTGCCTAAAGCCTTACGAACCCCCTTCTTCTCCCCCTAAAGGTAAATTCCGTTTACTTTTCGGACGTTGCGGGTATCAGACTCATGGCATATGGATGAACAACCCGGCCCTTCATCCCTATCTGCGGGAAAACCGTCTGTGGATAAACGAAAAGGTCGCGCAAGACATGGGCCTTGCTGACGGCGATTGGGTGGAAGTGGCCAACGGTACCTACCAAAGGCGTATGCGGGTATATGTAACCAAGTTTATTCACCCCGAAGCAGTTTTTATGCTTCACGGTTTCGGCCGCACTATACCCCTTCAGACCAGGGCCTACCAAAAGGGAGTAGCTGATCAGCGTTTGGAAGAGGGGCTTTTGCACGTCTATGACCCTGCTGGAGGGGCAAACGCCTTATGTGAGTGTTTTGTAAAAGTTGTTCCGGTAAAGGAGGACTAAAATGGAAAAGAAAAAATATTTTATATACCACGATCCCCGCAAGTGTATTGGTTGTCTTGCTTGTGAAATAAGTTGTACAGATTGGAAGGGCCTTCCTTTTGGGATAGCCAATTGCAAAATCTTCAAGTGTGGCCCCGAAGATCACAGTGATACTCCTGAGATGGACTTTATATATGTATCTTGTTTCCATTGCGAAAATCCCTGGTGTGTAGAGGCCTGTCCTACAGGGGCCTTGTCTAAAGATCCCTCTTACGGGGAAGTAGTTTTAGATAAAAATCTTTGTGTGGGGTGTGGGGCCTGTGTGAAGGTGTGCCCCTGGGGTATACCCCGCTGGGATCCTCTGACCGGTACCATGAGTAAATGTGATTTCTGTGTGGAGCGCCTGGAACAAGGGCTTGAACCCGCTTGTGTTACCCGGTGTCCTACCGGGGCCTTAACGTTTGTTTCCGCCGAGGAATTTGTTTACCTAAAAAGACGTTCCTGGCTGTCTAGAATTAAACAGCGCCACATAGAGGCCTTAGAAGCAAAATAAATCCAAAAGACCTTTGCAAAATTGTCGAGATCAGTATGGCAAGCACAACCGCAAGGGATCCGTTCCCATTTTTCGTCCCGAAAAATAGGAACAGATCCTTGAACGGGCCTTAAGAAAGGATGTTTTGCAAAGGTCTCATCAAAGTAAACATGTAAAACAAACAATAAATCTGGATAGTTTTATAGGCTTTTGTCTTATTTACGGTTTTAAAACTTTGTTTTAAGGTTGAAATCTCGTTTAGCAAATACTTAAAAAATAGGAGGTGTTCAATGCTACGATCTAATGTTGTATTTACCTTTGGGTTAGTGTTAGTTTTCCTTTTGTTAAAGGTGCCGGTGAGTTTAGCTTCCCCTCAGGGTAAGGCTTATTGGAAGAACGGCTTTCGTATTGAGTATAACGATGGTAAAGGGCACGAATATAAGTTTCGTTTTCGTACTGGTATTCAACTACGTTATACCTATATGAAACGCGATGATGACATGAAGTGGAATAATGGTGAAGACGCCTACAGCAGCTTTAACATGCGGCGTCTGCGCTTCTTCGTGGACGGCACCGCCCCTAATAAAGACTGGAAGTACTATGTCCACGTCCAGCTGGAGCCCAAGAGCAAGGTCAACACCCACGACGCCTTTGTGATCTGGCAGAAGTATTCCTTCTTTAGGGTCCAGTTCGGCCGGATGAAGATCCCCGGGCTTGGCATCGAGTACTGGCAGAGCGGGTTCATGCAAAACGGCACCGACCGGACCATCTTTACCGATGATAGCGAAAACTACTGGCCAGATAACGGGACACCTGATCTTAAGGTCGGTAGCCACCTTTTGGCCAATGGTTTCCCCATCGGCGGCATGCTGAATTATCGTTCTCAAGGAATAGTCCTGGAGGGCTATCTCGATGCCTTAAACAAGAAGCAGTTTATCTGCTACTGGCTTGGCTGGTTTAACGGCCGCGACACCCAGGGCCTTAATAACACCAATAGCGCAGATCACCTCTACAGCTTCCGTGTGGGCCTTAACTGGCTCCCTGGTTCCGACCCGCGGGGCCCCATGGGGGGCAAGACCTTTCACAACTACTTCATGCAGGGTGATTACGGCTACAACACCACCCCGGCCCTGGCCACTATCTTTTCCGGTTTCTGGACCAAGGATCGCCGGACTACCATATATGATATTGATCTGACTAACCCGGGCTCTTATGAAAAAGATGATTCTGTAGCCCACGACATAGAAAACTATGGTTTGGACCTGGCGGTGCTCTTCCGCTACCTGGGCTTTTCCGCGGACGTGGAGTGGGCCTGGGAGGAGTTCATCCAGGCCCCGGATAAGGCCCTGCAGCAGACCTGGGATCGCCTGGGCTTTCGCGTGAACCTGGGCTACTACCTGGTGCCCAGGAAGTGGGAGGTCACTGTAAAATACGCCTACCTTGATCGTCTCCTGGATAATACCCCGGCCGATTCTCTCATGAGTGGCCTTGGTCTGGTGCAATATGCCAATGGTAAATACGGGGTGGAAGACTACCTCCAGCAGTTCGTGGTGGGAGTGAACCATTACTTCCACGGCTTTAACCAGTACATTACCGCGGATATTTCCTTGCTCCAGCGTCACATGGCCAGCGTGAGCGCTTCTGAAGCGGCGGCGGTAGGACTCACTCAGGATGATTTTGACGATAGCACCCAGAACGACTGGCGCTTCCGCGTTATGTTCCAGCAGTTTTTCTAGGAATCAGGACCCAATCCCCCACCTCTTAAGGGGGCAGCCCGTGGGGTTGCCCCCTTTTTTGTCTTTTTATCCCCTAACCTTTAAGAAAAACCCCTTTGCTGCCGAAGGAAATAAGAGACTTGTGGCGGCCAAGGCCCTTAAAGACACTTTGAGGAGAAGATAATGAAGGTCCTTGTAGTAGATGACTCTAAGTCCATCCGCGAGATAGAAAAGCGTTATTTGCACGAGATGGGCTATCAGGTGGTAGAGGCCGCAAACGGGCAAGAGGCCCTTAAAGTACTGGAAGAAAATCCCGACGTTAGACTGGTCCTTTTAGATTGGCATATGCCGGTTATGAACGGCTATGAGTTTCTAAAACAAATGCGCTCCAGGTCCCAATGGGATCAAATCAAAGTCATGATGGTGACCACGGAGAATCAAGAAAAGAGCGTTATTGATGCGGTTATGGCCGGAGCCAATGAATATCTCATGAAACCTTTTGATCAGGAAATGCTCGAAAACAAGATCAAGTGGCTCATGGAGGACGCGTAGCGTGAGTAAAATTCGCGTTTTGGTGGTGGATGATAGCCCGGTTATTAGACGTTTGATTACCGAGGCCTTAAAAGGGGACAAAGACCTTCAGGTGGTAGGGACAGCTTCTAACGGCAAGGAAGCTCTAGATAGAGCGAGAGTCCTGCGCCCCGATGTCATTACTTTAGATGTAGAAATGCCCGTCATGGATGGTCTTACGGCCCTTAAGGAACTGCGCCGTATTTACCCCAAGGCCAAGGTAATAATGTTTTCTTCCCTTACCGAGAAGGGGGCTGAGGCCACTATAAAGGCCCTTTCTCTAGGGGCCGCTGATTTTGTAACCAAGCCCTCCAGTAGGTCTTTAGCCGAGAGCATAAAACGCATAAAAGAAGAATTGATACCTAAAATAAAAAGCATTGTCCCTGCTGAGAATACAAGGATAGTACCCCCACGTCCTAGAGTTCTCTCAAGCCCAAGGCCTCCTTTACGAAAGCCTCCACGACTGATTGGTAGGCGTGAAGTAGTGGCTATTGGGGTCTCTACCGGGGGGCCAAGGGCCCTTTCTGAAATTTTACCCCAGTTACCCGTGGGGTTTCCTGTGCCTATCCTTATTGTACAGCATATGCCTCCCATATTTACGGCTCAATTGGCCCAGCGCCTGGATCAACTTTGCAAGTTAAACGTGGTAGAAGCCAAAGAAAATATGCCTGTAGTGGCGGGTAAGATCTTTATTGCCCCTGGTGATCATCATATGGAGGTTCGCGAAGTAGGTGGTGTCCGCAGCATTCGTATTCACAAAGGGCCTCCGGAAAATTCCTGTCGTCCGGCGGTAGATGTCCTTTTTCGTTCCGTGGCCAAGGTGTATGGCGGTCGCAGTGTAGCGGTGATCCTTACGGGTATGGGACAGGATGGACTAAAAGGTGCCCAGCTCCTTAAAGAAAAAAAGGCCCTGATAATTGCTCAAGACGAAGCTACCTGTGTGGTTTATGGCATGCCTCGCGCAGTGGTGGAGGCAGGTCTGGCAGATATGGTCTTACCGTTAAACGAAATTCCCAAGATATTACAACAAATTTTTGTGCAACGGATCGCAGCATGAGATCAGAAGTTTTTCGTTTTTTTGCAGATTTAGTCACCAAAAACAGCGGTATAGAAATAAAGCCCGAGAAGACCTATCTCTTGGAGAGTCGCTTAAAAGAGCTGGCTCGCGCCCGGGGGCTTCGCGATGTAGAAGATCTTTATCAAGAGGCTTCGCGGAAGCTTACTCCCCAGCTACGAGACGAAATTATAGATGCTATGACCACCAACGAAACTTACTTTTTCCGGGATCAGCATCCCTTTGAGGCCCTGCGTAAGGTGGTCATTCCCGAACTAAAAAAACTGCGTCAGAAGGAAAAGACCCTTAAGATCTGGTCGGCAGCTTCCTCGACCGGTCAGGAGGCTTACAGCATAGCCATGCTTATACACGAGTATTTCCCCGAGTTACTCTCCTGGCGGATTAGCATATTGGGTACAGATATATCTCAGGAGGCCCTAAAAAAGGCCCAGCAAGGGGCTTATTCCCAGATAGAAGTAAATCGCGGCCTACCCGTGACCTTTCTGGTGAAATATTTCAAACAAAATGGGGCCCGCTGGGTGGTAAACGAAAAAGTACGTCGCTTGGTTACCTTTCGCAAGATGAATCTCCTAGATCCCTTTCCCCCAGGTTTTGGTCCTTTTGATTTAGTACTTTGCCGTTATGTACTCATCTATTTTTCTAGCGACGTCAAAAAAAAGGTATTGGAAAAGATAGCCAAAGTCATGAAACCAAAAGGCTATCTTTTTTTGGGAGCTACAGAGAATCCTCTGGGGCTTCCCAAGGGTTTTGTCCGCAAGGTTATCGGCCGAACAGTCTGTTACCAATGGCAAGGATAAAGGGAGGTACATATGGGATTTGATGAAGAAATTTTGAAAGACTTTATAACCGAGGCCAAAGAGAACCTAGAACGCCTAGATGAAGAATTTGTGGAGCTCGAGCAGCGACCCGATGATAAAGAGCTCCTCTCTAGCATCTTTCGTACTATTCATACCATTAAGGGTACAGCAGGCTTTTTTGGTTTTAAAACCTTGGAGGCCATTGCCCATTTTGCCGAGGATATCCTCTCCAAGCTAAGGGATGGGTTGGTGTCTGTGGACGAAGAAATTACAGACATGCTCCTTAAGGCGGTGGACTATATTAAGGCCATTATCGCGGCCCTAGAAGAGACGGGTCAAGAACCAGTAGACGAGATCTATCTTGACTTTTTGGTAGATTTACGAAATTTTGCCGACAAGGTTGCCCAAAGGGCCAAGGGCGGTGAAAAAGCCGGCCAGGATTCTGCGTCGTCAAAGACCGCTGAGGAAAGATCTGCGGCCTCTAAGGATGTCTCCCCAGAAGAAAAAGATGCTTCTGCGCAAGCCCAGGCAGAGGAGAAAAGCTCCGCCGAAGAGAAGAAAGAAGATGTCTCTTCAGCCGAAAAGGAAGCCGTCCAAAAGGCCTCTGGGGAAGATAAAGCTAAAACATCTGCCCCTACCCCCAAGGCCTCTTCGCCTAAGAAAGAAGACAAGGGAGGAGTCCCTCACGTTACCCTTACCGAGACCCACGTGCGGGTGGATGTAAAGCTTTTAGACCAGCTAATGAATCTTGCCGGCGAGTTGGTGTTGTCTCGTAACCGCTTGGTTCAGATAGCCTCGCGCATAAACGACCCCGAACTCTTTAACGCCTCTCAAAACCTATCTTTAGTGACCACCGAGCTCCAAGAAAAGATCATGAAGACACGGATGCAGCCCATTGGTAATGTGTTTAACAAATTTCCTCGCATTGTGCGTGACCTAGCGCGATCTACCGGTAAGAAGGTCAACCTCAGGATCGAGGGTGCCGATACCGAACTGGATCGATCTATTATTGAGGCCATCAAAGACCCCTTAACCCACCTTATACGAAATGCCATTGACCACGGGTTGGAGGACCCGGATACTAGAGTCCAGGTAGGTAAGCCCCCGGTAGGTACCTTGGTATTACGAGCCTATCATGAAGGCGGGCAGGTAGTCATAGAAATCGAAGACGACGGTCGTGGTATTGATGTCAACAAAATAAAGGCCAAGGCCATTGAAAAAGGCCTGATTACCCCTTCAGAGGCCGAAAAGTTAAGCGACCGGGAGGCCCTGGCCCTAATTTTTAGGCCGGGTTTTTCTACCGCGGAAAAAGTCACCAATATTTCCGGCCGTGGTGTTGGCATGGACGTGGTAAAGACCAACGTAGAGAAATTGGGTGGTAATATCGACATTCAGACGGTACTAGGCTCTGGGACCACGGTGCGCCTTAAGATTCCTCTGACGCTTGCCATTATTCCGGCCCTAATCGTTACTTGTGGGGAACAACGTTTTGCTATTCCGCAGGTAAACCTTCGTGAATTAGTAGGGCTGTCTTCGGAAGAAGCACGTAAGAATATCCATGTGGTGGGAGAATCTGAATTTTACCGGCTGCGCGGGGAGATTATTCCTCTGGTACGTCTGTCTAAAATCCTGGGCCTGGAAAGCAAGCCCGTGGATGGAGAAAGTTTAGTGGTTTTAAACACCGGGGCCATGGATTTTGGCCTGGTGGTAGATTCTATATGGGATTCAGAAGAAATTGTGGTAAAGCCCTTGGGAAAACACTTTAAAAACATTTCTATTTATGCTGGAGCCACCATTATGGGAGACGGGAAGGTGGCCTTGATCCTCGATACGGTAGGTATCTCGCGTAAGGTAGGCCTGAAGGTAGAAGATGTAGATCGGGTGCGTGACGAAGCCGGGGTGGCAGCCGCAGCCGAAGAAGAACAACAGTTCATCCTGCTTTTCAATGTCTCTCCTCAGGAACAATTTGCTATCCCTCTGGCTTTAGTAGCCCGTCTGGATAAAATATCAGCCGATAAATTAGAATTTGTGGGTGGTAAAGAGATTGTCCAATATAGAGGGCGCAGTATACCCATTATTCGTCTTGAAAATTATCTACCTATTCAGCCTCTTCCCGAACAAGATGAGTATCACCTGTTAGTTTTTACAGAAGGGGAAAATGAAGTCGCCTTTTTGGTGTCACGTATTGTAGATAGCATTCAGACACGGATAGACTTAGACGAAAGACTTTATCAAGTAGAGGGGATTTTGGGTTCATCAATATTAAAAGAAAAGACAACATTATTTTTAGACGTTTATAAGTTAATTGAAATGTATGATCCTTACTTCTTCGTGAAGAGAATACCTGAAGAAGGACGCACTTATAAATTGCTTTTAGCTGAAGATTCTCCATTTTTCCGCCAGATGATTGCTAATTATTTAGCTTCTGCTGGATACGAAGTAGAAACAGCTACAGATGGTGAAGAGGCATGGGAAAAGCTTCAAAAAGATCAATTCGATGTGTTAATTACTGATATAGAGATGCCTCGTCTGAATGGTTTAGAGCTTGCTAAGCGAGTTAGGGCTGATTCTCGTTTGGCAAATCTTCCTATTATGGCTTTAACTTCACTATCTAGTGAGGAAGACAAGAGAAAGGGAATAGAAGCAGGTATTGACGAATATCAAGTTAAGCTGGAGCGTAATAAAGTATTAGATGCTTTAGCAGATTTACTATCGCGTAAATACGCCCAAGCAGCGTAATGAAGTTTGATCCATATAAACTCCTAGGGATTAGTCCTCAGGCCGATATGGCTGAGATCAGGCGGGCCTTTAGGGAAAAGGCCCGCCGTTATCATCCCGATATGGGCGGGGATAAGGCCCTTTTCTTAGCCCTGAAACGTTCCTACGAAGAGCTGTGTAATCGTCGGGCCCAAAGGTCTTCTTTAAAAGTCGTCAAAGAACCTCCTCGCACAGGCAATTATTTGCTTACTTTTTTGGATCTTTCTGTACGTGAACTTGCCTTTGGTGGGGTAGTTTCGGTCATTGTACCTGACAAATCTGTTGTTTGTCCTAGGTGTCAGGGCCGCAAAGTTGATCCCCAAGGTAGACAAAGTATTTGTACCCTTTGTAAAGGTAAAGGGGTTCTAGAAAATCGCCAAGGAGAGGTTATTCCTTGTCCTCGTTGTGAAGGCCAGGGGAAGATGGTGGTAGATCCCTGTCCCATATGTCGGGGTCGAGGGAGACTCGAGAGAGAAAGGGAGATAGAGGTGAGGGTGCCTCAGGGCCTAAAACCCAACGATATTCTCCTTCTACCTGCCTCTCCAGAAGGCCCTCCCGTGGATATCTATTTTGAAATTCAAGTTCATGGCCACGATAGGGACAATTTTATCTTTAAAGAGGGCAAACTTGCTACCAAGGTCCGTTTGCCTTTTTGGAAGGTGATTTTGGGCGGTAAAGTTCAAGTATCAACCTTAGAAGGCCGAGAAGAAATAGAGATTCCGCCGGGCTTTGACCCGGCCACGACTTTGACCTTACCCAAGAGAGGGGCTTTTAGGGCCGACGGGACAAGGGAAGACCTTTTGATCTACTTTGAGGTCTATTTTCCCAAAAATCTTTCCCCTAAGGCCTTGGAGCTCCTGGAAAAACTAGCCCAAATCTTAGAACAGGAGGAAAAAGATGACGGTTCCAGCCAAAACGGAGGATAAAGTCCTGGCCCTCAATGAGGAAACTAAATTATTTATTACCTTTTGGCTTGGTGGTTTCCTGTTTGCTATACCCGTAGAAGAGGTGGTGGAAATCAACCGCTCCTTAGATATTACGCCGGTTCCCCTGTCTACTAAATTTGTCGCCGGAATCATCAATCTTAGGGGGCAGATCATTACAGCTATAGATCTTGCTACCCACATCGGTTTAGAGAAACATAGCCAGGCCCACCATAACGTGATTATTGGCCGAGATGGTGAGCCCATAAGTCTTCTGGTAGAACAGATCGGCGATGTACTGGAAATCCCTGTCTCCGAAATTGAAGAGCCACCGGACGTTATTGAAGGTCTTGACACGAAATTTGTAAAAAATGTCTGTCAACTACCAGAAAATCTTCTAGTAATTTTAGACGCCAAACTTTTGCTAAATAATTAGCCCCAAATAAGAGATTTCTTCCCCGCGAAAGTAAGCCTTTTTGGGCGAGCGCTCCCTGGGTAGTCACGGTGAGCGCTCCCTACGGAAGATTATCTCACAGTGGGCTTTGGCCTTTTTAAGATTTTTCCGGGGCAAGGCCGGCAAAATCTAAAAACTGTTGCCAGGTTTTTCGTTTGTCTTGGGGAAAATCTTCCATAAATATACTTTCCCAGGCCGGAGGTTTTGGTTTTTTAAGGAGTTTCATGCCGGCTTCTTCTGGTGTGCGGTCGCCCTTGCGCAGATTACACTTACGGCAACACAAGACCACATTCTCCCAGACCGTTTTACCCCCTCGCGAACGAGGGATTATATGGTCTATGGTGCGATCCTTTGGGTTTTTGACACTCTTTCCGCAATATTGACAAGTATATTGGTCTCTTACTAAGAGGTTGGCCCTACTGAAGACCACTTCCAGGCGGGGCAAACGATCAAATTTTACAAGATAGATGGCCTCGGGGGCCAAAAAGGATAAACTGGGGCTGTGTATTACGCGTCCGTTACCGTTAGACACATAAAAACGGCAGGCCAAGACCCACTCTTCTAAGGTGTGCGTGGTCCAGTCGGGGGTAATAACCTTGGCGGAGCCTTTGACCAGGTGACAAATGGCCCGTTGCACAGTAGTGACCTGAATAGCTTGATAATAACGGTTTAAGACCAAAACCTTTTCTTTTAGGATATTGGGGCCATGGTCTACCATGTCTAGGGGAATGTAACGCATAAAATTTTTTTTGTCATGGGGCAATAATAACCAGGTGTTGTCTCTTTACTGTTTGTTACAAGAAAAGAGTTAACATTTATTTAATTTCGTCGTGATATACGGCCTGAAGACCTTTCTAGTACCTCTTAGGAGAAACAGAGTCACTTTTTAAGCTGGCGAATTAATATCTTGACAAGACGAAGCCGCTTTTTTGTGCTATGTATCCTGCGAAGCCATTTAAAAGGAGGTCTAATATGAAAATTTATTATGATCAGGACGCTGATCTTGAGCTGTTAAAGGGCAAAACCATTTGTGTATTAGGTTACGGTAGCCAGGGGCACGCCCACGCCTTGAATTTGAGAGACAGTGGCCTGGATGTAGTAGTGGGCTTGCGCAAAGGGGGACCAAGTTATGAAAGGGCCAAGGCAGACGGGTTTGAACCCCTGGAGCCTGGGGAGGCCTGTGCGCGGGCGGAAGTCATTATGGTGCTGGTGCCTGATCAAATTCAACCTCAAATTTACGAAGAGGCCATAAAACCCAATCTTTCGGCAGGAAAAATGCTCATGTTTGCCCACGGTTTTAACGTTCATTTTGGTCAGATACTACCTCCTAAAGATATAGATGTGACCATGGTGGCCCCTAAAGGGCCAGGACATCTTGTGCGTCGTGAATATGCCCGCGGAGCAGGAGTTCCTTGTCTTGTGGCGGTAGAACAAGATGCCACAGGAGAGGCCTTAAAACGGGCCTTGGCCTACGCCAAGGGTATTGGGGGGACCCGGGCTGGAGTCTTGGAGACCACCTTTAGAGAAGAGACCGAGACAGATCTCTTTGGCGAACAGTGTGTACTGTGTGGTGGTGTTTCCGCTTTGATAAAGGCGGGGTTTGAGACTTTGGTTGAGGCTGGTTATCAGCCAGAGATAGCTTTTTTTGAATGCTGCCACGAACTAAAACTTATAGTGGATCTTATATACGAAGGTGGTCTGGCCTTTATGCGCTATTCAATAAGCGATACCGCCGAGTATGGGGATCTAACCCGAGGGCCAAGGGTAATTAATAAAGAAGTAAAAGAAGAAATGAAGCGTATTTTAGAAGAAATTCAAAGCGGTAAGTTTGCACGGGAGTGGATCTTAGAAAATCAGGCCCATCGTCCGGTTATGAACGCCTTAAGACGCAAGGAAGCCGAGCATCTCATAGAAGAGGTAGGGGCAAGGCTTCGGGCTATGATGCCCTGGTTAAAGAAAAAGTAATCCTGTAAAGGTAAGGGGGTGTGTCCCCCTTACCTTATTTTAAGGCCTTAAAGGCCTCGTAGGCCGCTTCAATGGTAAGGTCTATTTCCTCTTCGGTATGGGCCAAAGAGACAAAAGTGGCCTCAAATTGTGAAGGAGCCAAGTATACCCCCCTGGCTAGCATTTCGCGCCAGAATTTAGCGTAGCGTTCTGTATCGGCAGACATGGCTTGGGCAAAATTAGTTACTTCCTCTGAAGTAAAGAAACAGGTCATCATAGAACCCACCCGGTTTAGGCTTACTTCCACCTCGGCCTCTTCTGCTGCTTCTCGGAGGCCTTTTGAGAGCCTTTGGGCCAGTTCTTCAAGGCGCTGGTATACCCCTGGTCTTTTTAAGACGTTTAGGGTGGCCAACCCGGCAGCCACCGCAATAGGGTTGCCCGAAAGGGTGCCGGCCTGATAGATAGGCCCTTGTGGGGCTACGTGTTTCATGATTTCGGCCTTACCCCCGTAGGCACCTACCGGGAGCCCCCCTCCGATAATTTTGCCCAAACACGTAAGGTCTGGTGTGATACCGTAGTGGCCCTGCGCACCATTAAGGCCTACTCTAAAACCCGTTATTACCTCGTCGAAAATGAGTAAGGCACCGTTTTTTAGGGTCAATTCTCTCAAGCCTTCCAGAAAGCCTTTTTGGGGAGGGATTACCCCCATATTTCCGGCTATAGGTTCTACAATAACCGCCGCGATAGTATCACCTGATTTAGCAAAAACTTCCTCCACCGCGCCCAAGTCGTTGTAGGGAACTGATATGGTGTTAGATACGATCTCTTCCGGTACGCCAGGGCTACCAGGGATGCCTAGGGTGGCCACCCCTGAGCCCGCCTTGACTAAGAAAGAATCGGCATGGCCATGATAGCAACCGTCGAACTTGATAATTTTTTTACGCCCGGTATAGCCTCTGGCCAGGCGGATGGCACTCATGGTGGCTTCGGTACCGGAATTTACCAAACGTACCATTTCGACCGAAGGTATCAGGTTACAGATCAACTGGGCCAGTTCTACCTCTTGCCAAGTAGGAGCACCAAAGCTTGTCCCTTGTTCAGCAGCAGCCTGGACAGCAGCTATGACCTCGGGATGGGCGTGTCCTAGAATTAAAGGCCCCCAAGAGGCTACGTAGTCTATATATTCGTGGCCGTCTACGTCTATGATAAAAGGTCCGGCACCGCTAGCTATGAATAGGGGGTCGGCCCCTACGGCCTTACAAGCCCTTACCGGGCTATTTACCCCCCCTGGTATAACTTTTAAGGCCTCGGCGTAAGATTTACGCGAAATGGTTCCTGCCATTGTAGTCCTCCTCAGGCTAGGTCTGTTTTTCCAGTAACTCAGGAAAGTAAGGTCTTGTCTTCCTGACTATCTCTTTTTCCGTAAACAGTAGGACATAGTCTTTAAGTTTTAGTTCCTTTGCCAGGTTGGTTACCAGTTCTTTACACTCTTTTTCGTCGGCCGCGTGGACCATCGTGTAAAAATTGTACGGCCAATCCGGACTTGTCTGGCGAACATAGCAGTGGGTCACAAAATGGAGACGAGCGCAGAAATTGCCTACCTCATCAAGCCTTTCTGCTGGTACCTTCCAGGCCACCATTACGTTACCTTGGTACCCCGAACGGTTTTGTCTGACAGTGGCGCCAAAGCGTCTAATTATCTTTTTAGAGAGTAGTTTCTTTAGGGTAGCAATGACTTCTTTTTCGGTACACCCAAGCCTTTGGGCCAACACATGATAGGGGCGTGCTACTAAAGGTATACCCTGACTAACCAAGGCAATGAGTTTTTTTTCAAAAGGGCTAAGATCAACCATTAGAATTTTCCTGCTAAAATAGCCAGACCAAGGATTATAAAGATGGTTCCTGACATATAACGTATAATCTTTACAGAGACATGTTCGCCTATAAAGCTACCTGCTATTACACCTAAGGCTGAAGAAAGGATCAGCGCCAGGGCTGCTCCGCTAAAGACCAAAATTTTATGTGAAGACTTGGAGGCCAAAAGCATGGTGGCCAGTTGGGTCTTGTCGCCGATTTCGGCCAAAAAAACAGTGATAAAAGCGGCTAAAAAGGCCTTCATATAATTACTTTGAACGTCTTACTATAAGAAGAGCCGTAAGGGCTCCTGCTCCCACAAGGATCAACCGGCGCAGAAGACGTAGCGAACGACTCTTTTCTAGCCCCTTTTTCCAGGCTTTTTTAATCTCGCGCATCTCTCTACTCTAGTATCGAAATTTTAAAATGTCTATTGGACTTTGGTCTGAGATATAATAAATTCTTGCCAAGTTGACAAAGACGATTAGTGTGAAAATCCTTATTAAAAGCTTGTCTAATAGTACCCAAACGTAGCAGGGAGGATAAATATGGGGGAAATCAAAAGTACTTTGGAAATAGCTATGGAAAAAGCCGAAAAGATTGGGCGTGCTTCCAAGGAAGAGATAAAAAGGGAAGAATTGATAAAACAAGGGCGTCGTTTAGCAGCGCGTTTCCTCCAAGAGAAGGATTTTTCCCTTGCTGAAGAACTGGCCAGGTTGGAACCCAATGATCGGCCCTTAATATTAAAAGGGGCCGTAGACACCTTACTCTATAACATTGTTTTTCCTAAAGACGAACAAGATTTACAGGAACTCCGTCGCGTCCTTGAAGGATTAGTCATTATTTTTGCTCAATTTCCCGAGGTGCGTAAGCTGGCCCAAGAAGTAGAAAAGCTTCTTTCCCTTTATTATCAACATTATCAACAACTCTACGAACAATTTAAACAGCAGTTTCAAGCCCAAGCCCTACAGATGGAAGAGGCCTTGAGTCAGCAACTAGGTGCCCAGGTAAAGGTGCCTCCAGAAATGACCCCTCAGTTTCAAGAAGAATGGCGCAAAGTGAAGGATAAATTACAACAACAATTTAAGCCGCAGTTAGAGTATTTGAAAAATCTCTTTAAGAAGATGCTTCCTGCATGAAAGAGGCCCTTAAAAAGCTTTTAGAAGAAGTAGCAAGGGGGGATCTTTCGCCCTCTGAGGCGTTAGATAGATTGGCTGATTTGCCCTACGTAGATCTTGGTTTTGCCCGTATTGATCACCATCGTTTTGTTCGTAAGCACTTCCCAGAGGTCATTTACGGGGCAGGTAAGACTTATGAACAACTCGCAGAGATTATCAAACACTTTTTGGCGCGCAAGATCCCCTTGCTGGTGACTAAAGTAGATTCCAAGGAGGCCCGTAGCCTGACAGAACATTTTACCGAGCTCAAATTTTTTCCGCTCAGTAGGATTTTGGCCTACGAGCCCGCGCCTCGTCCTAAAAAGGGCAATATATTCATCGTAGCCGGGGGGACTTCAGATCTCCCCGTGGTAGAAGAGGCCCAGGTGGTGGCGGACTATCTTGGCAACCGGGTCCAAGTCCTTTGCGATGTGGGGGTGGCTGGTCTTCATCGGTTGTTGCCCGAATTGCCGCGCTTGCGTAAGGCCCGTGTGCTTATTGTAGTAGCCGGTATGGAAGGGGCCCTGGCCAGTATCGTGGCGGGTTTAGTAGATAGGCCTGTTATCGCTGTGCCTACTAGTATCGGATACGGAGCTCATTTTGGAGGGCTTGCCCCGCTTTTGGCCATGTTAAATTCCTGTGCTCCAGGTATAGGGGTAGTAAATATTGACAACGGTTTTGGGGCGGCGTATCTGGCCAGTCTTATAAACCAAATTAACGACCTCTCGGAATGAGTCGTTCCAGAAGTTGTTTCAACTCGTCTAGACAATATGGTTTTTTTAAGACACC
>Ga0256840_1001176_pt1 | contig 25048 bp, 23 predicted proteins | sample 355202metaG_FD_185969 | JGI IMG/M metagenome (GOLD analysis project Ga0256840, IMG submission 185969) | Hydrothermal vent microbial communities from Mid Atlantic Ridge, Atlantic Ocean - 355-202 | ecosystem: Environmental > Aquatic > Marine > Hydrothermal vents | place: Atlantic Ocean: Mid...
TTCTTCGTTCGTCTGCTCTTGATTTCAATTCTGTTATCGTACTATTTAACGGTGATATTTCTTTTTTTACTTCTTCGTCTAATTGAACTTCTGAAGTTGCTACTATTTTCGTTTCTATTTGTAATTCTGGCTCTACCTCTTTGGCAATCATTTCTTCTTTTGCTTCATTAAGTGTATCTTCTAATTGCATATAATCTTCTAAACTATACACTTTATTTTTGGATACAATTTGAGTATCTACTAAATTTATTTCTTTTGCTTCTTCCAAATTTGATTTCATTGAAATTTCTTCTATTTCTTTTGTTTCAATTTTTGGTTTATTCTCAAGCGGCATATCAAATACAAATGTCATTTGATTTTTTTTATGTTCATTTGGACTAATTACCTCCATATCTACCACTTCTATATCTGCAATTGCTGAAGTTATAATGAACTCTTCTTCATCTGTTACTTTTTGTTCTTTTTCTTCTACAAAATTAGTTACTGCAACCTTATCGTACATTACATCTATCTCTTTTAGGATATCTGTTGTTGGTATAAGTTCTAATTCGTTTATTTTTTCATTCTTTAAATCTTTTTTTATTTCTCTCAATTCACTTAGTGCATTTCCTCCTAAAAATCCTTTATTGGTTTCTTCTTCTTCATTAACTTTAATACTTTTTTTAGTAATAAATTCAAAATCATTTACATCGATATCAAATAGTCGTAATGGTTTATCTTTTTGTTGTTCTTTTTCTTCTAATTGATGTACTATTTTTGGCGACTTAGCTTCTATTTCTTTTTGTTTATTTCCTTTCTCTTTTTTATTTTTTTCTTTTTCAAAAGAAAATGTTGTTTCTATTTTTGATGTATCGTTTAAGCTATATACTATTTTTTTATTTTCTATTTTAGAAATCTCCGTTTGTTGCTCTTTGTTGAATCCTGTTGCTACTATGGTAACCGAAATAGAGTCTCCTAATTCTTCTTCGTCTCCTACTCCCATTATTATATTTACGTTTCCTTTTGCTTCACTTTGTATATAATCGTTTATTTCTCCTATTTCATCTATGGTTATTTCTATATTTCCTGAAACTATTAATAGCAATACATTTTTTGCTCCTGTTATTTTATTATCATTTAATAATGGTGAATCTAATGCTTTTGTTATTGCTTCTTGCGCTCTATTTACTCCTTCTGCCATTGCTGATCCCATTATTGCTGATCCGCTATTTGCTAATACTGTATTTGCATCTTTAAAATCAATATTTTGCGTATAATGGTGTGTTATTACTCTAGCTATTCCCATTGCTGCTGTTGATAAGACTTCATCTGCTTTTGAAAAGCCTGATTTGAATCCTAGATTGCCATATACTTCTCGTAGTTTGTTGTTATTTATTACAATTATGGAATCTACTTGTGCTCTTAGTCTTTCTATTCCTTTTTGTGCTTGTTCGTTTCTTGTTTTTCCTTCAAAACTAAATGGTGTTGTTACTATTGCTACGGTTAACAATCCCATTTCTTTTGCCATTTTTGCTATTATTGGTGCTGCTCCTGTTCCTGTTCCTCCACCCATTCCTACGGTTATAAATACCATTTTGGCTTTGTTTCCTAACATTGCCTCGATTGCTTCTTTACTTTCTATTGCAGATTGCTCTCCTACTTCTGGGTTTGCTCCTGCTCCTAAGCCTTCTGTCAAAGACGCTCCTAACTGAATTTTTATTGGTACTGGACTATTATTTAATGCTTGTGCATCTGTATTACAGATTGCAAAATCTACACCTTCTATGCCTTTTTTAAACATGTGATTTACGGCATTACTTCCTCCTCCTCCTACTCCTATCACTTTGATTACACTTGAATGGTTTTTTGGTAAATCAAATGCTATGTTTTCAAAATTTGTTATCTTATTGTCCATATTTCAATTATTTTCGGGTCTTCTACTATTTCTACGTTACTTTTTTTCTTGATTTTCTTATTCTGCATTGTCTAAAAACTCTCTTAAATTATGTATAAATTTTTCAAAAAAGGAAGGTTTTTTCTCTTTCTTTTCTGTCGTTTCTATAAAAATTTCTTTTTCTTTTTCTTCTACTTCTTCTATCTCTTCTTTTGTTTCTTCTACTTCTTGTTCTGCTATTAGCTCTTCTTCTTTTATTTGCTCTTTCTGTTGTTGTTTTGCTTTTTGTTCTAATCCATTCATTAACAATCCTACTGCTGTCGCATACATTGGACTTGATAATTGTTCTTCGGAATCGCTTGCTAGATGTTCATTTGGATATCCTATTCGTGTATCCATTCCTGTTATGTACTCTACCAATTGCTTTATATGCTTTAACTGCGCTCCTCCTCCTGTTAATACGATTCCTGCTATTAGTTTCTTCTTAGATTCTTCGTGTCCATAATTTTTTATTTCTAAGTACACTTCGTTTATTATTTCTACTGCTCTTGAGTGGATTATTTTGGATAGATTTTTTAATGTTATCTCTTTTGGGTCTCTTCCTCTTAATCCTGGTATGGACACTATTTCGTTATCTTTATTTTCTCCTGGCCAAGCGGAACCGAATTTTGTTTTTAATAATTCTGCTTGTTTTCCTATAATCGAACATCCTTCTTTTATGTCTTCTGTTATTACATTTCCTCCAAATGGTATTACTGCTGTATGTCGTATTATACCATCTTTAAATATTGCTAAGTCGGTTGTTCCTCCTCCTATATCTATCATTGCCACTCCTGCTTCCTTCTCTTCTGCACTCAATACTGCTTCTGCGGACGCTAATGGTTCTAATGTAATGTTTGACATTCCTAAACCTGAACTTTTAATACATCTTCCTATATTTCTAATGGATGCTACTTGCCCTACTACCACATGGAAATTTGCTTCTAATCTTCCTCCAAACATCCCTATTGGTTCTTCTACTTCATTTTGCCCGTCTACTTTATAATCTTGTGGCAGTACATGAATAATTTCTTCTCCTGGAAGCATTACTAATTTCAGTACTTGATTTTTTAATCGTTCTATATCTTCGTCGTCTATTACTTCTTCTGCATTTGGTCTCGTTATATAGTCACTATGGTGTAGACTTCTTATGTGTTGTCCTGCTATACCTACAACGACATTTTTTATTTCTATATTGCTTTCGTTTTCTGCTTCTTCTACTGCTTGTTGGATGGATTGTATGGTCTGGGTAATATTATTTACTACGCCACGATGTACTCCCATACTTACTGCTTTTCCGGTACCAAGCACTTCTATTTTTCCATATTCATTTTTACGCCCAATCATCGCTACAATTTTGGTTGTTCCAATATCTAAACCTACAGCTACTTGATTCTCCATAATTTATTTATTTGTACAAACTATTTGTTTGTTATATTTTAAATTTATTTTACTATATTTATTTAATATTTTATCTTTAATTGCTTTCTGATAAAATGCTTCTAATTTTTTTATTTTTTTATCTATCTCTTTTAATTTTCCAAATTCTATCAATTGGTTTCCCATTCTTGTTTTTAAAAGGAACTCTTTTTCTGTATTAATATCTATTGCTATAATCTGCTTTTGCATAAATGTGTCTTTTAACACTTTTGTCACAAATTGATATACTTCTTCTAAATCCGTTTTTTCTTTTACTCCTGTTACTATTGGCACTCTTGCTGAATAATTTATGGATAATGGCATTTTCTTACCTTGTCTATCTAGATAATATGAATTTGTATTTTCTTGTATTCTTGCAATTGGTTTCCGTTGCAATACTTTTGTTTTCAAAACACCATCTACGGTTACAAAAACTTCTGCATTTTCTATCATTACATTTTTTTCAATTCGCTGTTCTACAACCCTCAAAAGTAATTTTTCTTTTGTTGTATTTTTCACATTTCCCAAACTTTGTATTAACAATTTATTAACCATTTCGGATGTTATATACAGATTATCACCTTGTTCGAATTCTATTTGGATATCTACTATTTTTCTTGTTGCATTTCGATAATTTGCAAAACCATACAATCCTACAATACATAGTATAAAAAATACTGCTTTTATGTAAATTTTATATTTAATCATTTTCTAAAATCGTCATTTCTTTACAAACGTCTTTTATTATTTCACCTATATCTCCTGCTCCTAACATTGAGACTACTGTATTTTTCGTTTTTATATGGCTTAATACTGCTTCTTTTGTTGATGCTATACAGTTTACATTTTTATGATACTTTTTTATTTTTTCTGCCAACCATTTTGATGTTACTCCTTGCATTGGCTTTTCTCTTGCTGGATATATATCTAATAATTTTACTGCATCAAATTGCGCTAAACTCGTTGCAAATTCTTCTATAAAATCTTTAGTTCTACTATATAAATGTGGCTGAAATATTACCATTTTATATTTATTTGGATACAATTTTTTTATTGTTTTATAAATTGCATTTATTTCGGTTGGATGATGTGCATAATCATCTATCAACACTAAATTTTCTGTATTTATTTTTATATCAAACCTTCGTTCTATTCCTTTAAAGTTTACTAATGATTGCTTTATTTTTTCTAATGGTATTTCGTAAAAATCTGCCATTGCTATTGCTCCTAATGCATTTAAAACATTATGTGCTCCTAATAATTGGATTTTTACATTACTTATCGTTTCTGTTGGTGTTTTTACATCAAAAACGGACATGCCTTTTTCTACTCGATTATTCTTTACTTGGTAGTCTGCTTTTTCTTCAAAGCCAAATGTTATTCCGTTAAGGCCTAAGCCATACCGAACAAATAATTTATTGGTTACTATTTTTGCAAACTCTTTAAAAGTTTCTTCTAATATTGTTGCTTTTTTATAAACATCTAGATGATCTGCATCCATCGTTGTTATGCATGCTATATTTGGTCTTAGCTGCAAAAACGATCTATCGTATTCGTCTGCTTCTACGACACTTATTTTATTTCCTCCTTCTATTAAATTGGATTTATAGTTTGTTGCTATTCCTCCTAAAAATGAGGTTGCATTTATTCCTGTTTCTTTTAATACATATCCTAATATTGCCGTTGTTGTTGTTTTTCCATGTGTTCCTGCAACTGCAAAACAAAATGTTTCTTTAGTTATTAATCCTAATAATGCTGCTCGTTTTAATATTACATATTTATTTTTTATAAAATAATTTAGCTCTTTATGTTCTTTTGGAATTGCTGGTGTATATACAATTAGTGTTTTTTCTTTTTCTAAAAGTTGTTTTGAAATTAATCCTATATCTTCTTTATAATGTATTTCTATTCCTAATTTTTCTAAACGTTTTGTTATGTTACTTGGTACTTTATCATATCCTGCTATTTTTTTTCCTGTTTTTAAAAAATATTGTGCTAATGCAGACATTCCTATCCCTCCTATTCCGATAAAATATAGATTTTTGTATGCTGATATGTTTATTTGCACGTTCATATAACTTAACCTCAAGGTTAACTTGCGTTTATTTTATAATTTTTATAACCTCATCTACAATATTTTTTGTTGCATTCGGTAAGGCTAGTTTTTTTATATTTTTTCTTAATTCTCCTTGTCTATTTTCATCTTCTAGCAGCCCTGTAAATACCGTCTGGAATCTTTCTAATTCTCTTTCTTTTAGTAATATTGCTGCTTTTTTATTTACTACTGCTTCTGCATTTTTGGTTTGATGATCTTCGCTTACATTTGGACTTGGTATAAAAATTGTTGGTTTTCCTACGATACATAATTCGGATATAGATCCTGCTCCTGCTCTACTTATTATTATATCTGCTGCTGCGTAAGTCAAATCCATCTTATTTAAGAATGCATGTGTTTGTACGCCTTCTATTTCATCGTATTTTTTATATGCTTCGTAATATAACTTTCCTGTTTGCCAAATAATTTGCATTTTTTGCTCTACCAACCAATGTACTTGACTTTCTATTAATTTATTTATTGCTCTTGCTCCTAAACTGCCTCCTATTACTACTAGTGTTTTTTTACTTTTATTTAGTTTATAATACGACAGACTTTCTTCTCGTTTTACATCTATTGTCAATAAATCTTGTCGTACTGGATTTCCCGTTTTTATTATGTTTTTTTTGGGAAAAAATCGTTCTAATCCATCATACGCTACACATATTTTATGTGCTTTTTTTGCTAGTAACTTATTGGTTATTCCTGGATATGAATTTTGTTCTTGTATCAATGTCGGTATTCCTTTTGCACTTGCTCGTATTAATGTTGGTCCTGATGCAAATCCTCCTGTTCCTATAACCACATTTGGCTTAAATTTTTTAATTATTTTATTTGCATTCCACAAACTACTAATTAGCTTAAATGGAAACATCATATTTTTTAGTGTTATCTTTCTTTGTATTCCACTTATCCATAGTCCTTTTATTTCGTATCCATTTTGTGGTACTTTTTCCATTTCCATTCTATCTTTTGCTCCTACAAATAAAAATTGCGCTTCTGGATAACGAGATTTTATCTCATTTGCGATTGCAATTGCGGGATATATATGTCCTCCTGTTCCGCCTCCTGATATTAATATGTTTATTTTTTTTTCGATTGTTTGTTTTTATCTATTTTATACTTTTATCCTATCGCTTCGTGCAATACTTCTAACGGATTATCGGTTTCTGTATTTTTATTTATTGTCGATATATTTTCTCCTTTTGCTACACTAACACTTAATACGATTCCTATTGCAAAACAGGTCATCCAAATGGAGGTTCCTCCTGCACTAATTAATGGTAATGGTTGCCCTGTTACCGGAAACAATCCTACTGCGACTGCCATATTTGTCATGGCTTGAAATACAATTGGTATGCCTACACCCAAAACGGCTAATGTTCCAAAAATGGTTTGTGTTTTTGTCGCTACCATTACAATTCTAAATAACAACAGCATGTACAACACTATTAATGCCAATGCTCCTATTAGCCCATATTCTTCTGCTATAATTGCATATATAAAATCGGAAGAGGACTGTGGTAAAAAATTTTTCTGAATACTTTTTCCTGGTCCTTTTCCTGTAATTTCTCCTGAATATATTGCTACTTTTGCTTTAAACGATTGGTATTGTTCTTTACTTTCTTTATCCGAAAAATTCTCTACTCTATTTATCCATGTTTGTACTCTTGAATTTTTAAATTTTTCTGGAAATGCTTTTACGGTTATTATGAATATTGCCAATACTACAATTCCCATTCCTATAATTGATACTATATATTTTATTGGATAATTTCCGAAAAAAGTTAACATAACTACCATAATAAACAACATTGCTGCTGTTGAAAAATTTGCTGGAAATATTAATCCTAATATAGCTGCTACTGGCAACCATAGCGGCAACAAACTTTGCTTAAATTCTATTTTTTTATCTTTATTTCTTGCAAAATATCTTGCGACATATATCATTAATATTACACCTGCTAATGTGGACGTTTGAAATTTAAAACTTGTAAACGGCACACTTATCCATCTTGCTGCCATAATTGCGTTTTCGTTTCTTGGCTGAAATAACGTATACGCCAATAACAGCAATACTATTGGTATCATTATTACAGACAATCCACTAAAATAACGGTATGGTATTTTATGTGTTGCATATATTATTATAAAACCTAATAACAACAAAACAGCATGTTTTATTAAATGCCCTGTTGTTGTACCGTTTGAAACTACATATACTAAATTTGTACTTGCGCTATATACTGGCAAAAAGGAAAATATTGCTAACATTGCAATTATTGCCCAAATTGTTTTATCTCCTTTTATATGTGTAAATATGTTGTTCAATATACTTTTTGTTTTCTTTTTTTGTTTCTCTACAAGGTGCTTAGTTGTTTTTCATTCATTCTCTTTTCTGCCAACTCTTCGGCATTGACTTCTACAATCGTCTTACTGCTGCTTTAAATTGTCTTCCTCTATCTTCATAATTTTCGAACAAATCAAAACTTGCACATGCTGGTGACAATAATACAGTATCTCCTTTTTCTGCTATTTTATATGCTACTTTTACGGCTTCTTCTGCTCCTTTTGTCTCTACTATTAAATCTATTACATTAGAAAATACTGCTTTTATTTTTGCGTTATCTTCTCCTAGACAAACTATTGCTTTTACTTTTTCATTTACATAAGGTAATAACTCATCGTAGTCGTTTCCTTTATCTATTCCTCCTACAATCCATACTGTTGGCGTCTCCATACTTTCTAACGCATAATAGGTTGCATTAATATTTGTTGCTTTACTATCATTTATATACTGAACGCCATTTATTTTCAATACATTTTCTAATCGGTGCTCTACGCCTTCAAAATCCGACAGGCTTTCTCTTATGGTGTTTTTTCTTACCTTTAACAATGTTGCTGCCATTGTTGCTGCCATCGCATTTTTTACATTATGCTTACCTAGTAGTGCTAAATTTGCTATTCCCATTATAAATGTGTTTTCGTTTAATTCTATTATTATTTTATTGTCTTCTACGTACGCTCCTTCTTTCGATTCTTTTATTTTTGCACCTAATGTAAATGGTACCAATTTTGCTTTTGTTTTATTGTTTTGCATCCATTTCTTAATTGCTTTATCATCTGCATCGTAAATCAAATAATCGTTCTCTGTTTGATTTTTTGTAATTCTAAATTTTGCTTTCACATAATTTTTATACTTATACGCATATCTATCTAAGTGATCTGGCGATATATTTGTTATTATTGCTATATGCGGCGCAAATTCTATTATTCCATCTAACTGAAAACTACTCAACTCCAACACATATAAATCATATTTTTGTTGCGCTACTTGTAAGGCAAAACTTGCTCCTATATTTCCTGCTGTGCCTACATTTAAGTTTTCTTTATTTAATATATGGCTCAACAATAATGTTGTTGTTGTTTTACCATTGCTTCCTGTTATTCCAATTAACTTTGCATTGGTATACTGTTTTGCAAATTCTATTTCTGATATTACTGCTATTCCAGAATCTCTTATTTTTTTTATTAATGGAATTTCATCTGGTATTCCTGGACTTTTCATTACTATATTTGCTTCTAGTATCTTTGCTTCTGAATGTTTTTTCTCTTCAAATTGAAGGTCGTTATGTAAAAGAACTTTTTTGTATTTATCTGCTATCTTTCCTTTATCGGAAATAAACACTGCATATCCTTGTTTTTTTGCTAGAATTGCTGTCCCAACTCCACTTTCTCCTGCTCCTAATATTGTTATTCTGTTCATTCGTTTTTTGTTTATTTGTTTGTGTACTTGAATAAACAAATACCCACATCAACAAACTACACTACCTCACTTTCAATGTAACTATTGTTATTACTGCCAACATAATTCCTACAATCCAAAAACGCGTCACTATTTTACTTTCGTGTATTCCTTTTTTCTGATAATGATGGTGTAATGGCGACATTAAAAATATCCGTCTTCCTTCTCCATATTTTTTTCGCGTATACTTAAACCATGCTACTTGCATTATTACGGATAAATTTTCTACTAAAAATATTCCTGCAAGAATTGGTATTAATAATTCTTTTCTTACTGCTATTGCGATTACTGCTATTATCCCTCCTATGGTTAAACTTCCTGTATCTCCCATAAACACTTGTGCTGGATAGGTATTGTACCATAAAAACCCTATCAATCCTCCTACAAATGCACTTATAAAAATGGTTATTTCTCCTGAATTTGGTATAAACATTACATTTAGATAATTTGCAAATACTAAGTTTCCTGACACCCATGCAAAAACGGCTAAAGTCGACACTACTATTGCAGATGTTCCTGCTGCTAATCCATCTATTCCATCGGTTAGATTTGCTCCATTTGACACTGCTGTTATAATTAATATTACCATTATTAGAAATGGTATCCATGCATATTTTTTATAGTCATCTCCCATCCAACTTATTAATCTTGCATAATCAAATTCGTTATCTTTTAGAAACGGTATGGTTGTTTTTGTTGATTTCTCGGCTTCTCCAAAATACTGTGCTGGATTTTTTCCTTTCACTACCTCTATTTGATTTTGATGCAATTCTTCTTTCATGGTTACATTTGGATTAAAATATAGAACCAAACCGACTATTAATCCCAAACCTACTTGTCCTACTATTTTGAATTTACCTGACAAGCCTTCTTTATCTTTTTTAAATACTTTTATATAATCGTCTATAAAACCTATTGTTCCCATCCAAAGTGTTGTTACTATCAATAATATGATATACACATTATCTAACTGTGTTAGTAACAATACTGGTATTAAGGTTCCTAATATGATGATGATTCCGCCCATAGTTGGCGTTCCTGCTTTTTGCGTTTGCCCATCTAATCCTAAATCTCGCACCGTTTCTCCTATTTGCAATCTTCTTAGTTTATTTATTATTCGTTTTCCAAAAAAGGTTGCTATAAATAATGCCATAACAAATGCTAGTGCCGAACGAAATGTAATGTATCGAAACAAACCTGCTCCTGACAGTCGATAATGTTGCTCTATGTAATCGAATAAGTAGTATAACATTTTTGGCTAATTTGTTAATTTGTCGGTTTGTTGATTTGTTGATTTGATAATAATTTGGTTACAATTTCGTAATCGTCAAAATGGGATTTAACTCCTTTTATGATTTGATATGTTTCGTGTCCTTTTCCTGCCACCAATAATATATCTCCTTTTTTTGCCAACTTACTTGCCACTTTTATTGCTTGTTTTCTGTTGGTTATTGATACTGCTTTTGCTTCATTTTCTTTAGACACTCCTTCTTCCATTTCTCTAATAATTGTTTCTGGATCTTCACTTCTTGGATTGTCGGATGTAAAGACTACTTGATCGGATAATTGTGTGGCTATATGTCCCATTTTTGGTCTTTTTGTTTTATCTCTATCTCCGCCACATCCTACTACTGTTATTACTTTATTTCCGTTTACTTTTATTTCATTTATAGTTTCTAATACATTTTTTAAGGCATCTGGCGTATGTGCATAATCTACTATTGCTGTTATTCCGCTTTCCGAAACTGTATACTGAAATCTTCCACTTACGGAGTCTAGTTCGCTTATTATTCTTAAAACTTCCATCTTATCTAAATCTAATTCTATTGCTACTCCAAATATTGCTGCCAAATTATATGCATTAAACTTGCCTATTAATTTTGACCATACTTCTGTATTATTTATCTGTAATAACAATCCATTTAGTTGATTTTCGATAATTCGAACTTTGTAATCTGCTACGGTTTTTAAAGCATAACTTTTCTTTTTTGCCTTTGTATTTTGTTGCATTACCATTCCATTTTTATCATCTATGTTTACCAATGCAAATGCTGACTTTGGCAATTCGTCAAAAAACTTCTTTTTTATATCTCGATACGTTGCAAATGTTTTATGGTAATCTAAATGGTCGTGTGTTAGGTTTGTAAATACGCCTCCTTTAAAGTGCAAACCTTCTGTTCTTTTTTGATGAATTCCATGCGAACTCACTTCCATAAAGCAATGTGTAACACCTTGCTCTACCATCATTTTTATATATTTATTTATAGTTAAACTATCTGGTGTTGTATGTGTTGCTTCTATTTCTTTTTCATCTATTTTAACTACTACTGTAGATAACAATCCTGTTTTATATCCTGCTTTTTTAAACAAATTATACAACAATGTTGCTATGGTTGTCTTTCCATTTGTCCCTGTAATTCCGATTAATTTTAATTTTTTAGACGGTTTTCCATAATAATTAGATGCCAATACTGCTAATGCTTTATTTGTATCTTCTACATATATATATGTAATATTTTTTTTATCTATACTTGTGTTTTTTTCTTGACAAACAATTGCTTTTGCTCCGTTTTCTATTGCTTTTTCTATAAATTGATGTCCATCAAAATGCAAACCTTTTTGCGCTACAAATAAATCTCCTTTTTTTATTTTTCTAGAATCGAATTGTATTTCATTAATTGACATATCTGTACTTCCATAAATTGTATTTATGCTTACATTTTCTAATATGTCTTTTATTTTTTTCATTTATTTTTCAATCAGACTCTTATTTTTTTAACTTAATTCTAATACTATCGTTCTTCCTTTGGTTAGTTTTGCTCCTGCTTTTATGGATTGATTTTTTACTTTCCCACTTCCTTTAAAATGCACTTTAAGCCCTAAATTTTCTAGTATTGAAATGGCATCCATTCCTACCATACCTTTTACATTTGGAATATTTTTATATTGCTTTTGTGATTTTTTATAATATCCTTTATAAGCATTTTCTAAAGATGCATAGTTCGTTTTTAGCTTTTCAAATTCGTTTAATATTGGTGTATCTGTATATAGTTTTTGTGCTATTTTTTGAAATACTGGTGCTGCTACTATATTTCCGTAATATCCTACTGTTTTATCTGGCTTATGTATTACTACAATACAAGAATATTTTGGATTATCTGCTGGAAAAAAACCTGCAAATGATGCTATATATTGTGTTTCTTTTCCCTTTGCATAGTCTACCAAACAGGTTCCAGTTTTTCCTGCTAAGAAATAATTTTTGTTGTATATGTTTTTTGCTGTTCCTCTTTTTACCACATTTTTAAGCATTTCGGTCACTTTGTTAATTGTGGACTGCGAACATATTTTTTCATTTATCACTTCTGTTTTAAATGTTTCTAATACTACATCTTGTTGTTTTATTGCTTTTACAAAAAGCGGTTTTACCATTTTTCCGTTATTTGCTATTGCATTATAAAAAGCTAGTGTTTGCAATGGCGTAATTTCTACTCCATATCCAAAGCTCATCCATGGTAATGTTGTTCCATACCATTTTTCTTTTATTTTTGGATTTGGCAAATACGGCTCTCCTTCTCCTTTTATTGGTAGATTTAATTTAAAACCTACTTCCAGTTTATGTAGTCCATCTATAAATTTTTGCGGATTATGCTTATAATTATTTTGAATTATTTTTGCGATTCCTACATTAGAAGACAATTCTATAACTCTTGCTGCTGAAATTTTACCATATCCTCCACGATGTGAGTCTTTTACTATTCTTTTCCCTACTTTCCATCTTCCATTTTCGGTATCTATTACGGCTCCACTATCTATTACTTTATCTTCTAACGCAACTACCATACTCATTAGCTTAAATGTTGATCCTGGCTCATGTTTTTCTCCTATTGCATAGTTAAGCCTTTCGTAATATTTTCCATTTTTTACTCTTCCTAAATTAGATATTGCTTTTACTTCTCCTGTTTTCGTCTCCATTACTATCACTGTACCATGTTCTGCTTTATACTTTTCCAATTGTCCTAACAATGCATGATGTGCTATATCTTGTATATTCGTATTTATCGTGGTAATTATATCTTGCCCATCGACTGGTTCTACTTCTTGCGCATCGAAAATTGGTTTCCATTGCCCTTTCGCTATTTTTTGTTTTAAACGCCTCCCATCTTTTCCTCTTAAATACTTTCGATAATTTCCTTCTAAACCAACTCTTGCCGAAAACTCTTTACCATCTGCTCCTATTCGTTTTTCATCCCAACCTATGGTTCTTTCTGCTATTCTACCTATTGGTCTCTCTCGAACTGTTTTTTGTTCTTTTATAAACCCTCCTTTGTAAGCTCCTAAATCAAACAATGGAAAATTCTTTACCTTTATATACTCTGTATAACTTAAATTTCTTGCTATTAAGTAATAACGGTTTTTATCTTTTTTTGCTTTTCGTAATCTCGTTTCGTATTCACTAGCTGATTTTGAAAACATTTTCGCCATCGCTTTTGCTAAGCCTTTTACATGTTTTTTAAAATTTTTATCCGAAACAGTAACTAGATCCATCCTAATATCATATCTCGAAACTGATGTTGCTAACAGGCTTCCATCTGCCGAATACACATTTCCTCTATTTGCAGGTATTGGAAATCTCTTTACGGTTCTTGTTTTTGCTTCTTCTTTGTACTTATCGCCATTTATGATTTGAATAGATATCAACTTATAAACAACAACTAGTGCAAACAACAACAATCCTATTGCTACAGGATATAATTTTGCTAATATGTTCTTTTTTTCGGTTGCCATTCTTTACTAAAATCTTATTTTCTTCTACTCGTTATTTTTATTTTTATTGGCGGTTCTGCCGACACTATCAATCCTTTATTTTCTAATTGTTTAACTACCGACGATTCCATTTTTAGTTTCATCAGATCTGACCTTGTTGCTACAAACTCACTTCGCAACTCTTTTTTCTGTCTATTTAATTTTGCTATTTTTTGCACTTTTCTATCCACACTATGCGAACTCGATATCATTATTAGTGCTAAAAATGTTAGAAACAGAATAAACATCCAATTTTTAAACGCATCTTCGTCTACAAGGAATTTTCCTTTTAAAATATCGTATATCTGTTGTTTTCTACCCATTATATTTTAAATGCCACACGTAATTTCGCACTTCTTGCTCTACTGTTTTTACTTATCTCTTCTTTATTTGGAACGATTAACTTTCCATCTTTTTTAAATGGAACTGTAAAATTTCCATAAAAATCTCTTTTCGGTTCTCCTTCAAACATTCCTTTTTGTATTAGCCTTTTTACCAATCGATCTTCTAGCGAATGATAGGATATTATACTAATCTTCCCTCCTTCTTCTAATAAATCTATCGTTTGTAGTAAAAACTCTTTTAACACTTCCAACTCTTTGTTAACTTCTATCCGTATTGCTTGAAAAATCTGAGCCAATATTTTATGCGCTTTTGCTTTTGGTAAAAACTTGCTCAAAACATTCTTTAATTCAAAACTTGTTTTAATTTTACTTTCTTGCCTCGCCTCAACAATTTTAGCTGCCATCGCTCTAGAACCTCGCAACTCTCCGTATTGAAACAATACATTTGCCAACACCTCTTCGCTATAAAAATTAACAACATCGTATGCTGTTTTTTTACCTTCCTGATTCATTCGCATGTCTAATTCTGCATCAAATCTTGTAGAGAATCCTCTCTCTGCCACATCAAATTGATGTGAAGAAACTCCTAAATCTGCCAATATTCCATCTACTTTTTTATATCCATTAAGGCGTAAAAATTGTTTTACAAATCTGAAATTCTCATTTATCAAAACAAACCTCTCATCATCAATCGTATTTTTTATTGCATCTAAATCTTGGTCAAAAGCAAATAATTTTCCTTTTTCTCCTAGTCTTTTCAAAATTTCTCTAGAATGCCCTCCTCCTCCAAACGTAACATCTACGTAAATTCCATCTGGTTTTATATCTAAACCATCTACACTTTCTTGAAGCAAAACTGGATTATGATATTCCATCTTCTTCATTATTTCCCATTACCTCCTCTGCTAAATCTGCAAAATCTACCGTCGCATCGTTTATTGCCTTTTCGTATTTATCTTTATCCCAAATTTCAATGATATTTACTGCCGATGCAACCACTATTTCTTTAGATATTCCTGCAAACGAATGCAAATCTTTTGGAATCAATAATCGTCCCGAAGCATCTAATTCAATTATTTTAACTCCTGCCGTAAATCTTCTAATAAAATCGTTGTTTTTTTTCTTGAATCGATTCAACTTATTTACTCCTTGCATCATTATATTCCACTCGCTCATTGGATACAACTCTAAACATGGCTGAAAAACCGAACGTTTTAAAACAAACCCCTCCTGCAAAACAGCATGTAGCTGTTTTTTTAATGCAGAAGGTAGCATTAACCTACCTTTTACATCTGCTTTACACTCGTATGTTCCAATCAGATTTACCACTTTAATTGCTCAATATCCTTATTAAAGCACAAATATACGTATTTTTCCCACTTTTATCCATTTTTTACCACATTGTTGATAACTTTATATTTTAATTTGTATTTATTTGATTTTCAATATTATAATTACACCAAAGTATATTAATACTAAAATACCATGCTTCATCTGCAATTAAAATTGTATTTTGAAACAAAATGATTATCTTTGCAACTTGATTTAAACAGAATGTTTTAATGAATAAAATTTTAAAAAAAGAAGGTGGTTTTCAATATTTAGAAATTGGAGAAGGAACACCAATTATTATCCTTCACGGATTGATGGGGAATTTAAGTAATTTCGAAGGTGTTTTTGAATATTTTCCTCCTAAAGGATATCAAATTTTAATGCCTGAATTACCAATATATGATTTACCATTATTAAAAACTAATGTTAAAAATTTAGCTAAATTCGTAAAAACTTTTATTGCATTTAAAAAAATTGACAAGTATATCCTTATGGGAAATTCTCTTGGTGGTCATGTTGCTTTGTATTTTGCGAAAATGTTTCCAAAAAACGTAATCGGAATGATTTTAACTGGAAGCTCTGGATTATATGAAAATGCAATGGGTGGAAGTTTTCCGAGAAGAGGAGATTACGAATACGTAAAGAAAAAAGTACAAGATGTATTTTATGATAATGATATTGCTACTAAAGAGATTGTAGATGAAAGTTTTGCTACAATTAACGATAGGAGCAAGTTGATTAGAACTCTTGCCATTGCAAAAAGCGCAATTAGACACAATATGGCAAACGATTTACCAAATTTAAAAATGCCTGTTTGTTTAATTTGGGGGAAAAATGACGAAGTTACTCCTCCAGAAGTTGCTGATGAATTTAATACTTTACTACCTAATTCGGATTTATATTGGGTTGAAAAATGCGGACATGCTCCTATGATGGAACATCCTGATCGTTTTAATGAAATTATTGAAGAATGGCTAGAAAAGCAACAACTTTAGCGAATACGCCTTAATAAAAAATTATGCATATTAAAAACGCTTCGTTTGTTATAAGCAACACCAATGTAAATAAGTGTCCAACAGAACAGTTACCAGAATATGCTTTTATTGGAAGATCTAATGTTGGGAAATCTTCTTTAATAAATATGCTAACCAACAACAAAAGTTTAGCTAAAACTTCTAACAAACCTGGAAAAACACAATTAATCAATCATTTTATTATAAATTCCAATTGGTTTTTGGTAGATTTACCTGGCTATGGCTATGCAAAAGTTTCCAAAAAAGCTAGAAGTAAATTTCAAGATATTATTTACGATTATTTTAGTAAAAGAATGCAATTAGTTTGTTCTTTTGTTTTAATTGACTCTAGACATGAACCGCAAAAAATTGATTTAGAATTCATGCAATTTTTAGGCGAAAATAACATTCCTTTTTGTATTATTTTTACGAAATCGGATAAACTCACAAAAGCACAATTACCAAAAAATATTGCTCATTATAAAAAAGAAATGCTTCGGTATTGGGAAACTCTACCTACCTATTTCATTTCTTCTTCTGTAGAAAAAAATGGAAAAGAAGATATTTTAAATTTTATTCATAAAATAAATAGCGACCTACAAAAACCAGAACCAAATTAACCAGAAATTCCAATTGCGAATAATCACAAATAAAAATAATCTACAAGTTATCTACGAAGACAATCATCTTATTATTGTTAATAAAAGAGTTGGAGATATCGTACAAGGAGATAAGACAAAAGACAAGCCACTTAACGATATTGTAAAAGAGTATATTGCGGATAAATACAATAAACCTGGTAATGTATATTTAGGAGTTGTACACCGATTAGATAGACCTACAAGTGGTATTGTAATATTTGCTCGTACCTCAAAAGCCCTTAGTCGCTTAAACAAAATGTTAAGAGATAAAGAAATACAAAAAACATATTTAGCAGTAGTTAAAAACAAACCTACTAAAGAAAAAGATACGCTTATACATTATTTACGCAAAAATACAAATAACAACAAAGCCATTGTATTTAATCGAATTACCGAAAATACAAAAAAAGCGATTTTACATTATAAAATTTATCAAAATTTAGACAATTACCATATATTAGAAATTAATTTAGAAACTGGTAGACATCATCAAATAAGAGCGCAACTTTCGAGTATCAAATCTCCAATTAAAGGCGATCTTAAATATGGCTTTAATAGAAGTAATAAAAATGGCGGAATACACCTTCACGCTTATAAAATAAGTTTTATACATCCTGTCAAAAAAAACAATATGGACTTAATTTGTTACCCTCCAGAAGATTCTATTTGGAATTGTTTAAAACATTAATCAAAAAATCTAAAATTATTTCTATTTGAATTATTTTTTTCTTATATTTGACAGTTAAAAATAACTAAAACCCCCCTTTAGTATGAAAAATTCAATAAAAATTAGCCCTCAGGTACCCAAAAACGATTTTTTAATTTCTATTCAAAAAGAACTTAATGCTTATTTATCTATACCTGACAATACAAAAACAAATAATACAGCAACGGTTAAAAAAACAAATTCTGTCGAACAAATATCGACTATTGAACATTTTAAAACCAAAGAAAAGTTCAAGTTTAAAAAAGAATATCAAAATTTTACAAGTGTCATTGATGAAATTAATCATAGTATTTTACCCTCAAAAAAGAATACATCTTCTTTACAAGAAGTAAAATCTGCGAAAAGTATTATTGAAATTAATAAAATTCGAAATGCTGTCACTATTTTAGAAAATAGATACGACAATTCTATTGCAAAGAAATATTTAGTTGGTTTTTTAGAAGAAAAAGGATTTACTACTTTCAATGAATATGTAAATAGCCTTGCTTAAAACTCATAAATGAAATAAAAGGGGAAAAATCCCCTTTTATTTTCAGGAAAAACCCTTGTGTTTTTATTATCTTTAAGGTATAATTTTGTCATCATAAATAAAACCCTCTAATTATGATGCCTTTATTAAAATCTAGACCTGAAACATTTGCTACTAAAAAGAATTCTGCAATAAAATATTTATTACCATTAGAAAAAGATATTATAAAAAATGTTTATGGTAATGATAGTGAGATTCCTCAAACAATATATAACCACATCCAACATAACTTAAATCTTGGAAAAAAAGCCTATGCTATTCTTAAAATAAAATTTAAAAATGGCAATTCGTATTGGACAAAAAATATTTTTGAACCAAAGATGACTCCAAATTCTAATAAAAATAGTTTTACTATTAAAACGGAGCTTTCGGATATAGAAAAAATAGCAACTGCTAAAAAACTTTATAAAATTTTAAACAAAATAGAACTAGCTACTAATGCAAATCTAGCTAGTAAATTTTTAGAAGGCTATTTGGAAGAAAAATGCATTACTTTTAATGAATTTACTTCTTTAAATTAATCATTTAATAATTATACCTCTTTTATTAAGAGATTTTATCATCCTTTGCGCACTAGTTTTTATAGTATTTTTCTTTATTAAAAATGTTTTATCATACAATTTATTATTCGCAAAAAAAGTTACTTTAAATTCATTATTCAAAACCAAAACCTCGTCTTGCATAAATTCAATCTTTATTCCTGAATTTGCTGGTAAACTTTCTACTTTATGACGCATGGTTGCAGTTTTTCTTGTATTATCGTAGCCTCTAGAAAGTATCAATACCATTTCTATGGCAATGTCTTTTTCATTTAACAAATAAACATTCCAATCGTTTGTTTTAAATGTTTTATTATAATCGTGTACAACAGCTAAACACACATCTTCTACCTTTGGTATTACAATATCTTGTTTCATTTTAATGTATAATTTAATTTTTAGTATAGATTTTAATACATTCCTTTTTTGTTCTTACCTTCTAATTTTAAAAAATCGAAAAGTTTCATCTATAAATCATACAAATATAATAAACTTGTTTTATTTTTGGACTTCAAAAAAACAAATCAAAAATTGAAAATCTTTAGAGGTTTATCGGAATTTAATTTAACAAAAAAAAGCACCATAACGGTTGGTACTTTTGATGGTGTACATATTGGGCATCAAAAAATAATCCAAAAAATAATTGCTAATAAAAAGGATACGAATTCTGTATTACTTACCTTTTTTCCACATCCAAGAAAGGTTCTTCAAGATGGAAGTATCTTAAAACTACTCAATACCTTAGACGAAAAAATTATTCTTTTAGAAAAAGCTGGTATTGATTGTTTGATTATCGAACCTTTTACCAAAGATTTTTCTCGACAAACTGCATTAGAATTTGTTCGTAATGTTTTAGTAAACAAATTACATATAAAAAAACTTGTTATTGGCTACGATCATCGCTTCGGTAAAAATAGAGAAGGTAATTTTGAACAACTTCAAGAATATGGTAAACTTTATAATTTTAAAGTAAAAGAAATTTCTGCTAAAGAAATTAAAAGTGTCAATGTAAGCTCTACTAAAATCAGAAAAGCATTAGAAGAAGGCGATATTAGTACTGCTAATAAATATCTAGGATATGAGTATTACATTACCGGAAAAGTTGTTAGAGGTCAAGGTCTTGGAAATAAATGGAATTATCCAACCATAAACATTCAAATTGCAGAAGCTTCTAAATTAATTCCAAAAAATGGTGTCTATGTTGTTTGTGCAAAACTAAAAACAAAACAATTTTTTGGCATTATGAATATTGGACTTAGACCTACTGTAAACGGAAAAAGTAGAACTATTGAAGTTCATCTATTAGATTTTAAAGCAGATGTTTACGGAGATGGTATTCAAATATGTATTCTAAAACGACTTCGTGATGAACATAAATTTCCATCATTTGATGCTCTTGTAGAACAAATAAAGTTGGACGAAAAAGAAGCAAGAAAATATATTAAAAATAAGTACGAACCAAGTTCCTAAATTTTAAAAATAGTTTTCTTACCAACAATATTTTAACCACTTCGATATTAAATTTTGAATTTTAACTATCTTTGTTCCTTAAATTAAAAAGAACGATGTTACAAGTATCATTTATTAAAGAAAATAAAGAAGAAGTCCTTAGAGGATTAGCTGTTAGAAATTTTGCTGATGCAGAGAAAATGATAGAAAATGTATTGTCCGCTGATGAAAACAGAAAAGTCATTCAAACGCAATTAGACAATACACTTGCTGAAGCAAATATATTAGCAAAAGAGATTGGTAACCTATACAAATCTGGTAAAGCAACTGAAGCAACTATTTTAAAAGAAAAATCTAGTTCTCTTAAAACTTTATCTAACGAATTAAAAGAAAGTTTAGCAGAAAATAATACCGTTTTAAACGAATTATTATATGAAATACCTAATATTCCTAATATTCTTGTACCTAAGGGAAGTAGTGAAGAGGACAACGAAACTATCTTCCAAGAAGGAGAAATTCCAACATTATACGAAGGAGCTATACCACATTGGGAATTAGCAAAAAAATACGATATTATTGATTTCGAATTAGGTAATAAAATTACTGGAGCTGGGTTTCCTGTATATAAAGGCAAAGGTGCAAGGTTACAACGCGCATTAATTAATTATTTTTTAGATAAAAATACTACTGCTGGATATGACGAAGTACAAGTGCCACATTTTGTAAATGAAGCTTCTGCTTATGGCACTGGACAATTACCAGATAAAGAAGGACAAATGTACCACGATGCAAAAGATAATTTGTATTTAATTCCAACTGCCGAAGTTCCTGTAACTAATATTTTTAGAGATGTTATTTTAAAAGAAGAAGATTTTCCTATCTGTAAAACTGCATATACTCCTTGTTTTCGTAGAGAAGCTGGTTCTTATGGAGCGCACGTACGAGGTTTAAATAGATTACATCAATTTGATAAAGTGGAAATTGTTCGTATTGAACATCCTAATAAATCTTACGAAGCATTAGACGGAATGGTAAATCATGTAACTGAAATTTTACGTGAACTTAAATTACCATTTAGAATATTACGCCTTTGTGGTGGCGATATTGGTTTTACCTCTGCCCTAACCTATGATTTTGAAGTATTTTCGACTGCACAAGATAGATGGTTAGAGGTAAGTTCGGTTTCTAACTTTGAGACTTTTCAAGCAAACCGATTAAAATTACGTTATAAAGATACAAATAGTAAAACGCAATTAGCACACACACTTAATGGTTCTTCTTTAGCTTTACCAAGAATTATGGCTGGACTTTTAGAAAATCATCAAACTCCAGATGGTATTAAAATACCTGATGTTTTAGTTTCTTATTGTGGATTTGATAGGATTGATTAAAACAATTATTTTTACTTTTTAATGGAATTATCTATACATTTACTATAGATAATTCCATTATATAAATAACTCAATTGGAATTATCTATACATTTATTGTATGTAATTCCAAAAAAAATAGTATTTTTACGAAGTACTTTTAAGTCCTGAAATATGATAACTGGTAGAGAATCACAAACTAAAACGCTAAACGAATTACTGACAATAAACAAATCATCATTTGTAGCCGTAACAGGTAGAAGACGTGTTGGTAAAACATATCTTATTGACACTTTTTATAAAAAAAATATTTCATTTCGATTAACTGGCATCCAAAATGCCAACAAAAAAGAACAGTTAATAAACTTTACAAACACCTTAAATAAGTATAGTAATCTTCAATTAATTTCTCCAATAAAAAATTGGCAAGAAGCATTTCTCTATCTTAAACAATATTTAGAAACACTCAATAAAAGAACTAAAAAAGTTCTATTTATAGATGAACTTCCTTGGATAACTACGTACAAATCTAATTTCTTACAATTCTTAGCTCATTTTTGGAATGACTACTTATCTAAAGAAAAACATTTCATCTTGGTTGTTTGTGGCTCATCAACGTCTTGGCTAACAAAAAAAGTAATTAATGATAAAGGTGGTTTACATAATAGATTAACTACAACTTTAAATTTAAAGCCATTTACACTAAAAGAAACCAAAAACTTTTTTAAAAGTAGAAAAATTAGTTTAAACCATACTGAAATTTCAAAAATCTATATGGCTTTTGGAGGCATTCCATACTATTTAGAACAAGTAAAAAAAGGCGAAAGCGCTACAGTTGCAATTGAAAGATTGTGTTTCTCAAATGATGGAATGTTAAAAAATGAATATGACAATCTCTACAAAGCATTATTTAAAAATGCAGATAATTATGAGGCTATTGTTGAAGTTTTAGCTAAATCTAAACAAGGTCTTACTACAAAAGAACTCATTTTAAAAAGCAAAGTAACTTCTGGAGGAACTTTTAATAGAACATTAAATGATTTACTTTTAACTGGTTTTATAACAGAACTTACTCCATTTGAAAGAAAAAAAAGAGGCTCATTATACAGGTTGAATGATGAATATTCCATATTTTATCATCGCTTTATAAAACAAAACAAACGTTATACTAAAGGTATTTGGAGTCAAATATCAACAAGTCAAAATTATAAAATATGGACAGGTTATGCATTTGAAAATTTATGTTTCAAACATTTAGAATCTATAAAAAAAACGCTTGGTATTTCTGGAGTTTATAGTCAAAACTACAGTCTACAAGTTATAGCTAATAAAGAAAAAAATCAACAAGGATTTCAAATAGATTTAATTATCGATAGAAAAGATAACGTAATTAACCTTTGCGAAATAAAATTTTATAATGCTAAATTCAAAATAGACAAAAAATATGCTGAAACACTTAGAGAAAGAAAACAACATTTTATTGATTATACCAAAACAAAAAAACAAGTCTTTACAACTTTTATAACTAATTATGGTGTTGAAAAAAGTAATTATGGTCTAGAAATTATGGATGTTGAAATTTTATTAGGTGATTTATTTAATTCTTAATCTTCTAACAACCAGTCAATAAATTATTAAACTGTTACGGATGCTTTCTTAGATTTTCTATAAAGAAAAGAATTAAAAATATTTCTTTTCCCAAAATTATTAATGGACTTACTATTCACAAATTTACCAAATAGTTTCTTATTCACTCCAAAATATTCATAGGTATTACCATCTGTAAAAGTAACTTCTAAAAGCATACTTTTATGATGAAAGTCAACAACTGGAGATTGTATCGTTATTGTATTATATTCTTCTAAGTTGGTTTCTTTCGTTTTTGGAGCGATACTAACTAAAAAATGATAACCATCAATAATTTTTTGACTTTTAACTTCTGCCTCATCCTTTTTTTCTTGGTCTTGAAATTTATCTGGATGCCAAATCTTGACTAAACCTCTATATGTAGTTTTCAACTCTTTAAGGTTAATTGCTCCTTCTACCTTAAACAGTTTTTTATATTCATTAATACGTTTCATCTTTATCTTTTTAATTTGGAGCGCAAATCTATTCCTTTTTTTTGATATAAGCAGTAGTATTTTGAATTTGAAAAAAATAAATATAATGTAATCTTATTTAACCTTTATTTTTATTTATTCAAAGGTTAAATGTATAATTTTCAAGCATTTAAAATCCTGTTATTTTTACTTTTCTCTTGCGATTTTTTTAGCTATTTTCTCTCGTTTACGTTCATACTTAACTTTTTTACGTAAATATTTATGATGCGCATAATACGTTGCTTTATCATATTTACCTGTAATACCAACTCAACATCAAAATACGCTATAAATTATTTATCTTTTCACGATTTTACTGCACTTTAAATTTAAACCATAGCTATGCTTGAAATTTCAAGATTGTAAAACATAAAAATATTTTAAATCTATTTAGCGCATTTCAAAATTGAATTGATATAACCTTAATTTTATAACCTAAGTTTTTCTTGATAAGCTTTTAATTCTCTATTTCTTCTTATCAATAATTGGCTGTGCTCTTTCTTTGAAAGAACAGGCTTTAATTCCTTTTTTTTTACAGTCAATTTCTTTCCATTCCCATTTTTCAGTGAGACTAAGACATCTATTATAACACTTACCTACTTGAACGTCTATAGGTAATAAGATAGACATAAAATTTTGTGCTCTTAATTCTAAGAAAAAAATATTAAAATAATAAATATTGTGCTTTTTTTCACTTCTATTTTTTTTATTAATCAAATATACACAATATTATAAAAGTGTTATATACTTCCTGTAAAATCATCAAAAAAACAAGAATACATAGAAGTTTACGGCACAAGAGTCCATAATTTAAAAAATATCGACATAAAAATACCTCGTAATCAACTAGTTGTCATAACTAGAATTAGTGGTAGTGGCAAATCTTATTTGGCTTTTGATACCATTTATGCAGAAGGGCAACGACGATATATCGAAACTTTTCTGCTTATGCACGACAATTTTTAGGAAGTT
>Ga0256840_1001177_pt1 | contig 25047 bp, 21 predicted proteins | sample 355202metaG_FD_185969 | JGI IMG/M metagenome (GOLD analysis project Ga0256840, IMG submission 185969) | Hydrothermal vent microbial communities from Mid Atlantic Ridge, Atlantic Ocean - 355-202 | ecosystem: Environmental > Aquatic > Marine > Hydrothermal vents | place: Atlantic Ocean: Mid...
ATTGAATATTCTGATAAAATGATTGATACTTTAAAGGTAGCAAAAATAATGTGGTCTGAATGATTTTTAAAAAATTCACAAAATAAAAGTCCAGAATATGTAAATTTACAATATTTGAGATATTTCTTTGAATTATATGAAATTAATGATGCTGATTGAAAAGCTGAATGTACAACTGCTCATGATGCATTTTGAGATGTAATCGTTCTTGAAAATGTTTTTTACAATATGTTTGAAATAATTCAAAATGTTTTAAATAAAACTGATGAAGAAGTTCTTGATATAATGCAAGAAATGACAAAAAAAGAATTTACTATGATTGAAATAATGAGAATAGGTAAATATAGAGGTAAAACATTTGAAGAAGTTTCTAGAATAGATAAAGGTTATTTGGAATGGATTACAAATGCAGACTTCACAGATGATATAAAATATACATGTAATGTTTGGCTATGAAAAATAGAAGATAAAAAGTTTTTCAGTTAAATATTAAAAGAATTATCAAATATTATGATAATTCTTTTTTTTATGATAAAATTATTATAAATATTAAATTAATATAATTTTATGAAAAAATTAATAATAATTGCTCAGCCAAGTTCTAAGTGATTTACTCATCAAATATTAAAAGCTTATAGAAAAACAAGTGAATTTTATTGAGATAAAGTTCAAGTTATAGATCTTTATAAAAAGAAAAATTATCAACCATATCTGGAATTTGAAGATATGAGAGTGTTATGAGAAGATCCAAATAGAGAAAAAATGCAAAAAAAGATAAAATGGGCAGATGAAATAGTGTTTATATTTCCTATATGGTGGGGAAATATGCCTGCGATTTTGAAAAACTTTATTGATACAAATTTTTCAGCTTGATTTGCATTTAGATTTCAAAAAGGTAAAGCTATACCAAAAAAACTTTTAAAATGAAAAACTGCAAAAATTTTTACTACTTGTGATTGATATTCTATTATTTATAATAATGTATTTTGTCCAATGTATTTGGAACAATATATTAGTATGTATATATTATGAGTTTTTTGAATCAAAGTTGAGGACTATACTTTAATTAGTCATATTAGAAAAAAAACTGATAAGGAAAAAGAAGAAATTTTAGATAAAATTAAATTAGATTTAAAAGCAGAACATATTAAATGATGATTTAATAGATTGATTCATAAAATAATTGACTAAATGAGATTTTATCTCATTTTTTTATTTAAATATATATTTTAATTTAATCAAGTAAAAAATATATTTTTTTATTGAAAATACTTTATATAAGCTTATACTTTAGTTATTAAAATTATTTCCTAATTTTAATTTATGGTTAATATATTAAAAACTATTTTTAACTTTTATTATGAAGGTTTTAAAAATTTAACTTCTATTAGTAGAAAGTTATGGCTTTTAATATTTGTTAAAACAGCTATTATATTAACTGTTTTAATTCTTTTTTTCCCTGATATATTATGACAATATGGTACTGATGAGGAAAAAAGTGATGTAGTTTCAAATAGTTTATTAAATATTGAATAATATTTAATAGGCTTTTATTTTATTTTTTTATTTAAGCATTTATGTTTGAAATGATAGATATGTCGTTAGTTGATTGGTCTAGAGCTCAATTTGCATTAACTGCATTGTATCACTGGATTTTTGTTCCACTTACACTTGGTATAATTTTTATTATAGCAATAATGGAATGAATTTATGTAAAAACTGGTGATAAAAAATGGGAAAAAACTGTTAAATTTTGGATGAAACTTATGGCTATTAATTTTGCAATCTGAGTAGCTACAGGTATTATTCTTGAATTTGAGTTTGGTACAAATTGGTCGAATTATTCTTGGTTTGTATGAGATATATTTGGTGCACCACTTGCAATAGAGTGAATCATGGCTTTCTTTTTAGAATCAGTAATGATGGCAGTAATGTTTTGGGGTTGGTGAAAACTTTCAAAAGAAGCTCATTTAAGAGTTACATGGGCAACAGCAATAGGTACAAATTTATCTGCAATATGGATATTGTCAGCAAATGCTTGGATGCAACATCCAGTGGGGATGTCTTTTAATCCTGATTTGATGAGAAATGAAATGGTTAATTTTTGGGAAGTTTTATTTTCTCCAGTAGCTATGAATAAATTTCTACATGTTGTTTCAACTTCATATGTTTATGCAGCTGCTTTCATAATAATGGTATCTTGTTATTATTTATTAAGATGAAGAGAAAAAGATTTCGCTAAAAAATCTTTGATTGTTGCATCTACATTTTGACTTTTAGGATCTATTGTTGCGGGTGCAACATGAGATATTCATGCTAAATTAATAGCTGAACATCAACCTATGAAGTTAGCTGCTATGGAAGCCTTATATGATTGATGAAATGGTGTTTGATTAAAATTATGAGCTTATTTTGGTGAAGAAAAAATTAAATGAATGCCAGAAATTAGTTTAGCTCCTGAAATACCAAAAGCATTATCATTTTTAGCTTTTTCTGATTTCAATGCATTTGTTCCATGAGTAAATGATATTTTATATAAATGATATACCAATAATGCTTGAGAATATGAAAGGCCTTATATTGATAGAATTGCGCCATGAAAAATAGCAATTAAAGCATTATATGATTATAAAATAGCTAAAAAACAATGAGATACTATATTGGCTTCTGAAAAATTAGAATTATTTAAAGCTAATGAAAAAGATTTTTGATTCTGATATTTTAATGAAGATAAAATGGAAGAATTGATACCAAATATACCACTAATGTTTTATTCATTTAGAGTGATGGTATGAGTATGAACATTATTACCATTATTGTTTTTATTGATTTTAGTTTATACTTATTTATGAAAGATAGAAAATAAAAAATGGTTATTAAGAGTTTGAATGTTAACATTTTTATTAGCTTTTCTATGACAAGAATTAGGTCGGGTAGTTGCTGAAGTTGGTAGACAACCTTGGACTGTTCAAAATATGCTTCCAACAAAAATGTCTACCTCTCATTTAGATGTATGGGCAGTTAAATTTACATTTTTCTTATTTTTAGCTATATTTACAGCTTTAATTATTGCAGAATTTAAAATTATGATTTCAGCAATAAAAAAATGACCTGAAATTGATGAAAAATAAAAATTATTAAACTTTAATACTTAATTTAAATATTATGTTTGAAACTTTATCTTATCTTACACTTCAACATTACTGGTGGTTTCTTGTTTCAGTATTATGAGCAGCATTAGTTTTTATGATGTTTGTTCAATGATGACAAGCTATTTTCTTAAGATTATGAAAAACTGAAGCTCAAAGAGATTTTATATTAAATGCTATATGAAAACATCATAAATTAACTTTTTCAGTATTAGTTACATTTGGATGAGCTGTTTTTGCATCTTTTCCAATGTTTTATGCTACATCATTTGGTTGAGCTTACTTAGTTTGGATGGCTATATTATTTTTGTTTATTGCTCAATCTGTTTCTTTTGAATATAGAAAAAAACCTAATAATTTTTTAGGACAAAAAACTTATGATATTTTCTTACTTTTAAATGGATTTTTAGTACCTTTACTTTTATGAGTTGCTGTAGCTACATTTTTTACAGGTTCAAATTTTATAATTGAAACTTCAAATTTAGTTAATTGGTTTTGAAATAATATGCATATAACTAGTTGGACAACTCAAACATATTGACTTGAAGCATTATGGAATACATTAAATTGATGATTTATAACTAATATTTCTTTAGGTCTTACATTAGCATTTTTAGTCCAAATCCTAGCTTTATTATATGTAATTAATCACATAAAGGATGTTACTATTATAAAAAATGCAAAAAAATGTTTAAAAATTAAATCAATTATTTTCTTAGTAGTATTTTTAGTTTTTGTTTTTAAAATAATGACTATACCTGGATTTAATTATGATCCTAAAACTATGATTATTGGTTTAGAAAACTTTAAATATTTACATAATTTATTAGATAATTATTTTATTTATACTATATTTACATGATGAACTGTTTTTGTTCTTTTATGAATTGGACTTTGAATTTTTTCTAAATCAAGAAATGGTTTTTGGTTTTCATGATTTGGTACATTTTTAGTAGTATTATCAGTATTTTTATTAGCTTGATTTAATAATACATCATTTTATCCAAGTATTGTTGATTTACAAAGCTCATTAACTATACAAAATGCTAGTTCTAGTTATTATACATTAATAGTAATGAGTTATGTTTCATTGATGCTACCATTTGTTCTTATGTATATTATATGGGCTTGGTGAGTTATTGCTGGTAAACAAATGACTAAAGCAGATTTAAAAAAAGGATTAGAAAAATATTAAGCCTTGATCTAATTGTTTTACAACTGTAAATTTTAAATTTTAATTTTATATTATGTCTCAATTAATTGAAATATTATCAGATAGACCTATAATAATAGCTATATTATTATTTTGGCCTGCATTTTTATGGGCTGCTAAATGTATTAGTCAAAAAGTATTATTTAGATATCAAGATAATATAAAATAGTAAAAAGCTAGTTCGTATGAACTAGCTTTTTAATTTATATAGACTTGTTAGGTAATTTAATAAATCTATACCATATAATTATACTAACTACAGAAATATCTATAATTAATCTAACTATAATGTCATCTGGTTTCCAGTAATTTACTACTTTAACACTCCATATAGTAATAATAAGTGTAAAAACAATATCTATAATTCTAGGAAAACTAAAAAAAGCTATCCTTTTCATATATCTACTAAAATCCGTCTTAGCCCATTTCATCCATATATACATATGAAGCATAAGTATAAAGAATGTACCAGATAAATGTTCCATTTTATATTCCTCCTTTTTTTTTATTGTAATTCATTTATACTCATATAATTTATTAAGTAAAATTTTTTATGAAATATACTTCATATTAATATATATAAGATATAATTTATTCTTTTTAGCAAGGCTTTTTGTTTTGTTTGAGATAGATGTATGATATAATAATTATGTATTTTATATTTAATAAAAATAATATGGCTAAAAAATTAGTAATTATTGGTTGAGGGTTTTGAGGACTTAGAACTTTTTACAACCTAGCGTGAAATAAAAATTTTGATATTACTTTGATTGATCCTAGAACAACTTCTAGTATGAAACCTACTATGCCAGAAGTTGCATTTCAAGGTAAAGATGTTGAGGAAACTAGATTTGATTTAAAATCAGTTATTGAATGAAAAGGTGCTAAATTTATTAATGAAGCTGTAATTAAAATAGATGCTGATAATAATAAATTAACTACTAATAATAAAACAGAAATAAGTTATGATTATTTAGTAGTTACAGCTGGTGCAAAAAAGAATTTTACTGCTATTAAAGGTTTGGAAGAACATGGTTATTCAATGTGTGATGATATTCATGCTCCTAAATTATGGAAAGCATTAGAAAATTTTAAATGAGGTAAAATTACAATTGGTTCAGCAAAATCAACTTTTGATAGTTCAAGAGTAGATATTCCAAATTGGATTGCTCCATGTGAAGGTCCTATTGGTGAAGCAATGTTTATGATTCATAGATATCTTAAAGAAAAAGGATTAAGAGAAAAAACTGAAATGAATGTATTTACTCCGGGAGATGTATTTTTTGAGGATATTGGTGATGATGTAAGATGAGCTGTAGGTGGTCTTATGTGAAAAAGAAAAATTAATCTTCTTATGGAAAAAGTTACTACTGAAGTTACTTCTGATTCTATTAAATTTGAAGATGGTACAGAAGTTGAATCTGATTTAACAATTATGATTCCAGTATATTTTGGTCAAAAATTCTTAGTAGATTCAGGATTAGCTGATAAAGTTGGTTTATTGCCTACTGATAAATCTATGAGACATTTAGATTATAAAAATATTTTTGGAGCTGGTGATTTAAATACTATCACTATGCCTAAACTGGGACATTTAGCTGTTATGCAAGCAGATATTGTTTCAGCTCAACTTAGAAAAGAAGTAGGTGAAAATATAGAAATTCCAGAATATAAACCAGAAGTTATGTGTATTATGTGAATGGGACATAATGAAGCTGCAATTGTTCTTTCTGATATCAAATTAGGGTGAAAGAAGGATATAGTATGGTATGGACAATGGCAAGGATTTACTAAAAAAATGTTTGATTATTATAATATTTCAACAAACGGTAAAATGCCACCAAAAATTGGTGAACATATGTTTAAAAAATCAATTGAAATATTTGGGATGTGAAAGAAATAAAATAAAAAAATGAGATTTAATTTAAATCTCATTTTTTATTTTATTTTAATTATTTGTATACTTGGTATTATTTCGTCTGATTTATTTATTCAATAAACGGTAACAATCTCATCTCAAATATTAACTAATTCTTTTTTCTTCAATATATTAATTGCATTTTCTATATTTTCTTCATTTGATTTTTTTTCTATAAGAAATGTTTTTAATCCAAACAATATAGCTAATTTTTTTAACAAAGAGTCACTATATGTAAATGTAAATACAGGAAGATTAGGTCTAAATGCTGAAGCTGTTTTAGCCATAAATCATCCATTTGTAAAAATCATTATAGCTTTTGCATTTATGTTTTCAGCTGTATAAATAGCATTTTTAATTAATTGTTTTTTATTCTCATGTATTCATAAATTTCTTGTAAAATAATCATGTTTATAAGTTATTTGTGTTTCTGAATATTTTAATATATTTTTCATTGCTATTACGGCTTCAATTGGGTATTTTCAAGCAGCAGTTTCTCATGATAACATTGTACAATCTGCTTTTTGCATTGCTGCATTAAATATATCTGTTACTTCGGCTCTAGTAGGGATTGGATTATCTATCATTGATTCAAGCATTTGTGTTGCTACTATAAAAAATGTTCATGATAGTTTACATTTATCAGCTATATTTTTTTGAATAACTGGTAATGTTTCAAATGGTACTTCAGCTCACAAATCTCATCTTGCTATCATTATTCCATCAGATTCTTCTATTATTTCATCTAAATTGTCTAGTGATTCTTGATTTTCAATTTTTGATATTATTTGAATGTTTTCAGGAGCATTTATTTCTTTAAGATATTCTCTTAATTCAATTATATTTCACCTATTTCTTACAAAACTAAGGGCTATAAAATCAGTTCATTTTTCTACTGCAAATTTTATATCTGTTTTATCACTTTCAGTTATTCAAGGTAAATGTATTTTTATTCAAGGTAAATTTACATGTCTTTTTGATCATATTACATGATTATTTAATGCTTCACATATCAATTCTCATGATTTTTTTTCAATAACTCTAGCATTTAATAATCAAGTATCTATATCTATAACATGTCACACATCTAAATCAGTAACTATATATTCATAATCACATACTATTATTTGTCTATTTTTTTCATTTGTAATATTTGCTTCATTAGCACTTGTTGTGAATATAAAAATTTCTCATTTATCTAAAGGAATTTTTTCATCTATTGTTTTTGTTCTTATTTCAGGTCATTTAGTATCAGTAAGGATACCTAAATTAGTTTTACCTTCTTTATTTAGTTTTTGTACAGTATCAAGAAGATTTCAAAAATATTCATAATTTGAATGTGAATAATTCATTCTAATTATATTAGCTCAAGCTTTATATAAATTTTCTATTTTTTCAGCTGAATCAGTTGCAGGTCATAAAGTTGTTATTATTTTTGTTTTCTTTAATTGTTTCATTAGAAGGACTTATTAATTATTAAATAGAGACTTATTCTATTGAATATTATAAAAAAATCAAATTTTATATTGACAATTATAAAATATGATGTAATATTGTTTTACTTTAATTAAAAACTAAGAAAAATATGTCTAAAACTATATCAATTTATAATAATAGTGAAGAAAAACCTGATATTCATTTTTTCTCAACATTAGAAACTGAAATATGAGAGGGTAGTAAATGTTTTAATTGTGATTATTGTTGAGATATTATATCTGAACAATGAATAATAAAAGATAGTATTATTGAATGTTTATGACAACAAGCATGAATACAAAATATTAAAATTTGAGAATCTTGTTGATGACATAAATTAATAGATGATTATATGGAATTAAGAAAATGAGATTAATAAAAAAAGAATTTAATTTATTATAAATTAAATTCTTTTTTTATTTTTTCTAAAATTTCTTTTTCAACTTCCTTTAAAGTTTTTTTACTTGAAAATCCTGCAGCTTGCTTATGTCATCATCATCAAAAGAATGACGCAAGCATTGAAGTATCATAATTAGGTGTTGATCTAAAGCTGGTTTTAACTAAGTTTCATTTTATTTCATGAGATATAAAACAAATTTCTACTCATTCTATATTTGCAAAAAATTCTGATATTAATCACGTTAATTGTCTATCTTCTGCTCATACTTTTTTAAATAACGACTCAGGTATAGTTGCCCATACTACTTTTCAATTTTCTGAAATCTTCATTTTGTTAGCTAATACTTCTCACCAAAGTTTTGATTGTTCAAAGGTTTTCTTTTTATAAAATTCAAAATAAGGTTTTCTAAAATCTGCTCATGCTTCTAGTAATTTTCACGTTACATAATGAGTATTAGATGTAGTATTTGAATTATAAAATATATTAGTATCTGTATATATTCATGATATTAGGGAAGTAGCTATTTTAGGTGTAATATATTTAATCATATTTAATTGATTTAATATATCATATGTTAATTCACAAGTAGAAGAATATTCTGGATTTATAATATTTATTTTACCAAATCAAGGATTTGTTCTATGATGATCTATTACAAAAAAATCAGTATTATTAAATATATTAATATTATCTTTGTAAGAATTTCATAATTGATCTAAACTTGCTGCATCAAAACTTATTATTAATTCTGGATTAAAGTTATTTATATCTAAATCAGGTTCTATTATTTGATTATATCATGTAAAAGCATATGAAGCTAAAGGTAATTCATCATTTATTGCCCTTACATTTTTTCAAAGTTGTTTAAGTATATCATACATAGCTGATAAACTTCAAAAAGCATCCATATCCATTCTAATATGATTTATAAGTAATATTTTATTTGAAGTATTTATTAATTTTCATAGTTTTTCTATATTTTCTTTCATTTTTATTTAAATTGCAGCCTCTTTCTCCTGATAAGGAGAGTGAATTCAAGAGAGAGGTTTTAAAATTCAGGAATTCATTAGTCATATTTTATATATTTTCTATGTTATAGCAAAAATTTTAGACGAAAAAAAACCAAGTGTACTTGGTAGTAGTGACTTGATTTAGAAAGTGTCTAACATTCACAATTTAAGTATAAATAAATTTTAAGTACTTAACGGAAAGTAGATCATAGTTGAAATTTTAATCTTTAAATTTCGTGAGAATGATCAATTCTCTAATTTTAACCCTGTTTGGGTAATTTTTAAACTATTCACCATGTTTTTTTGTTTTTATTTTCGAATTATTTTTCAAATTCTTTTTTTGTTTGTGGTTCCTAGTTATATTCATCCAATAATCAATTATGAAAATTAATTACTAAATGAATATAACTATTCTGCCGTTTTTGTTTTTATTTTTGATACAGAAATCTGTATTAAAATTTTGTAGGTTAACTTACTAGATTCTTGTAAGTACCATTCTAACAGAGAAAAAATTATTTTAATGATCTTTTTTGTAAGTTGTATTTAACTTACACATTTATTATAACTCATTTTTAGAATTGATGCTATTATTTTTAAAAGTTTTTTATACTTTTTTATTATATTTTTTATTTTTCCCTATATCAAGCCATTAATAAAGCTTTTTTAAAATTATTTTTTTATAAAAAACTTGTATTTTTGTATAAAAAATGTATACATAAGAGTAGTAATCTTTTCTCTTAAAATAGTAATTTTGTTTCATTTTTGTGTACAATAATAAGTATATATTCAATAATGTTAATAAAAGGTTAATTTAATAAAGATTCTTTATAAATAGCTACTTATTATATAGTTTTAAACTATATAATTATAGTTATTAGAATTAATAAGTTATTTTTTAACAATAATAAGGTGTTAGATTTATCAAAAAAATATTTAGTTAAAGACTTAAATAAGTTTAATTTAACTGATACTAAAAAACTTCAGGATATTATTAAATATCATTCTGATTTATATTATAATAAGGAAAATCCTATTATAAGTGATTTTGAATATGATCTATTATTTAAAAAATTAACTTTATTAGAAGAAAAATTTAATTTAAAGAATAAACAAACATCATTAATTTGAGCTGAAATATCAGAATCAACTTTTGATAAAGTAAAACATTCTAGACCGATGATTAGTTTAGGTAATACTTATAATGAAGAAGATTTGAATGATTTTAATGATAGAATTATTAAATTATCTAATAGTAAATGATTAATTGAATATATATTAGAGTTTAAATTTGATTGATTATGAGTTGAACTTATTTATAAAAATTGAGAATTAATTCAAGCAATTACTAGATGAAATGGTGTCGAATGAGAAGATGTAACTATGAATGTTATGCAAATTGAAAATATACCTAAGATTATTAAGTATAAAAAACATTTAGAAGTTAGATGAGAAGTTGTAATGCCTATATCTGTTTTTAATGATATTAACGAAAAAGCAAAGAGAGAATGAACTAAAATATTCTCAAATCCTAGAAATTCTGCTAGTTGAAGTCTTAGAATGAAAGATATTTCAGTGACAAAAGAAAGAAAATTACAATTTTTTGCATACGATTTAGCTAATTTTGATGAATATAGATTAGATAAAAATTTAGTTGAATATTATGACGTTATAAAAAATATTGAAATTCTTTGATTTAGTGTGTCATCATATTTTTTAAAACTTAGTTGAATAAATAATGTAATTGATTCTATAAGAAACTTTTGAAATATTAAAAAAGGTATAGATTTTGAAATAGATTGATTGGTATTAAAAGTTAACGATATAACTTCTTGGAAAAAAATATGATTTACTGAGCATCATCCAAGATATGCAATATCATATAAATTTCCAGCAGAAGTTTTTACTACAAAAATCCTTAGTGTTGATCATCAAGTTTGAAGAACATGAACAATCACTCCTGTAGCAAATTTAAATCCTGTCAATATGTGAGGTGCTATAATAAGAAGAGCTACATTACATAATTATGAAGAAGTTGAAAATTTAGATGCGAGAATAGGTGATACAGTATTTATAAAAAGAGCATGAGAGGTTATTCCTAAAATAATATCAGTCGTAAAAGATTGATTTAGAGATAATTATCAAGTAATAACTCCACCAAAATTTTGTCCAAGCTGTGAAACTGAAACAAAAAAAGATGAAAATAAAGTTAGATATTATTGTCCTAATAATATTGATTGTCCTGCTAAACATCATGAAAAACTTACTTTTGCAGTAGGGAAGTGATGATTTAATATAGATTGATTTTGAGTTAAACAAGTTGAAACTTTTTTAAATGAATGAATTATAAATAATTTAGTTGATATTTTTAAAATATCCGAAAAAAAAGAAACTATTTTAGCATTAGAATGATTTAGAGAAAAATCAGTTAATAATTTAATTGAGTGAGTAGAGAAAGTAAAAAAAGTTAATATATCGACTCTTTTAACTGCACTTTGAATTTGATGAGTAGGTAAAAAAACTTCTAAAACATTATCTAAATTATTCGAATCAGAATATGATTTAATTAATTTTAGTGTTAATGAAGAAAAACTAGAAAAACTTGAAGATATATGACCAGAAATTGCTAAAAATGTAATAGATTATTTCAATATTGATTCTCATATGAGAATATTAAAAGAATTAGTTAAAATATTAAATATTTCTTATTATAAAAATAATTTATTTATTAAAGAATCATTATTTACTGGTAAAACTATGTGTATAACATGAAGTTTTGAACTTGATTGAAAAAAAATATCAAGAGATGAATTAATTAAACAATTAGAAAATGTATGAGGAGAATTTATTTGATCTGTTAGTAAAAATTTAGATTACCTGCTAGCTTGAGAAAAAGCATGAAGTAAACTAGAAAAAGCTAATAAATTATGAGTTAAAATAATAGATTTGACATATTTTAATAATAATTTATAATTATATTTAATATATATTAAATATAAATTAATGAATATTTTAAAACATTTTTTTTGAAGTAAGGAAAAAGAAGAAGCTGAGGTAGTTGATTATGATGAATTAAAAAAAATAATTACAGATACATTTACAGAGATTAATAATATTATATTTATTAAATCTGATCATTGGCTTGATAGTAATGTATGTAAATGAGATAAAGAATCTTTTGATATATTTACTAAGAAAATAGAAGACAACTGATTAGAATTATCATTTTGAGCAGGGGAATATGTTATTATGAAAAATATTAAAAATAATAAATGATCAGTTAGTTCAATATTATGTAAATTCAAATTTGAAGAAATAAAAAATGAAGACTAAATTTTAAGTCTTCATTTTTTTATTTCTTATTATATAAATGTACATCTCTCTGAGGGAAAGGAAATGAGATACCTTTTTTATCAAATGTTTTCTTAATGGTTTCTAGTATATCGTATTTTGTAGGCCAATAATCACTACTTTTAACAAAAAATCTAAAATTAAAATTAACAGAATTATCTCAAAGTTCAGCTAATCATATAGTTATATCTAGATTTTTTAATATCCTTTTTTCTTTAGTAGCTATATCTAATAGAGTTTTCTTAACTAAATCAATATCATCATCATAACTTACTCATACAACTAAATCAACTCTTCTCTTTGGTTCTGCTGAATAATTTATCATTGAACCATTTGCTATATCTGAATTAGGAATTATAACCCTTTTTTTATCTGGTGTTAAAAGTGTAGTATTAAAAATTCAAATTTCTTTAACACTTCAAGCATATCAACCTATTTCAACATAATGGCCTATATTGAATGGCTTTAAAAGTAAAATCATTACTCATCATGCAAAATTTTGTAAAGTTCATGACAATGCCATACCAATTGCAAATCAGGCAGCTGCTAACATAGCAATAAATGAACTTGTTTGTACTCATAACATACCAGCAGCAGCTATGATTACCATTAATTTTAATAATATATTAACTAAGCTTATCACAAAACTTTTTAACATAGGACTTAATTTTTGTTTGTCCATTACTTTTTGTATTCATTTTGCAATTACATTTATTATTTTAAATCATACCCATAAAACAATTATTGCTCAGATTAATTTAGGAGTATAACTTATTCAATATTGAAGAAATAAATCATAATATTTATATAAGTCTATTCATGTAATACTATTAACTTGTGTATTTAAATCCATTATTTTAATTTATTAATTAATATATTTAAGTGTAATTTTATATTAAATAAAATCAAATTAAATTATTTGATTTTTGAATTTATTTATATAAACTAAGTTCACATTAATTATGGATCCATAGCTCAGTTGGTAGAGCACTCGCCTCTTAAGCGATAGGTCCCGGGATCGTAGCCCGGTGGGTCCACCATGACATATTTCAAAAACACCATTTCTGGCTTTTCAGCTTAAGATGGTGTTTTTTAGTGTTCGGATAAAAATAGGGAAGTTTGAGGTTTTGGAAAGACCAAATGTAGTGAATAGTGAGTTTTTGTCTTTGTTTAGGTTAGAATAGTGGTTCGACCGAAAATAGGTAAAACTTTCATTATGTTTTTTGGTGGACATTTTTGGTTTTATCTATATATTTTAGATGTATATAAAATAAAAATCATGAATTTAAACTTTCAAACATCGCTATCAATTCCATATACAAACAATTCGCAAAAAATAAGAGCTATGTCTGAACCATGGACTGAGCAGAATATTTTTTGCCCTAATTGTTGAAATAAATTATCAGAACTTGAAAATAATCAAAAAGTTTCTGATTTTTTATGTAAAAATTGTTTAGAAAATTATGAACAAAAAGCCTCAAAACATAAATTCAAAAATAAAGTATTATCTTCTGAATATTATACTTTGATAAATAGATTACAATCAATAGATAAACCTAATTTTTTCTTTTTGCATTATTTAGATTGAATATTTTCTGTAAATGATTTCTTTGTAGTTCCAAAATATTTTTTTGTTACTGAAATAATTGAAAAAAGAAAACCTCTATCATCTACAGCAAGAAGAGCAGGTTGGACTGGTTCAAATATATTATTTTCAAAAATTCCAAATTCTTGAAAAATCTATTATATTGAAGATTGAAAAGTAATTTCTAAAGAAAAAGTTTTAGAAAAATGGCAAAAAACAGCATTTTTAAAAGATATAAAAAAAGATGATTTAAAAGGTTGGATTTTGGATATTATGAATTGCGTAGAATCATTAAATAAAGATAAATTTAATCTAGATGAAATTTACGCATTTGAAAAAGATTTACAAAAATTACATTCAGAAAATAATAATATTAAAGCAAAAATTAGACAACAATTACAATTTTTAAGAGATAAAAATTATTTAGAATTTTTAGACAAAAGAGGTAATTATAAAATTTTATAAATTAATTATTTAAGTATATGAAGAAATATATTTTTCTTACTTTTGAATGAATAACATATCAACCGAATAGTGAATCAATTGAATCTGATGTAGAAAATGTACAAATGTTATGAACTATTAATTGAAATTCAAAAGAATAAGCATTTGAAAATTTAAAAAATGAAAATGACTGGTTATTAAAAACAAGTTTTGATGAAATTTATTGTCATGAATTAAAAGATGATAATTTTACTTATTTTAATTTAAAAAGTTAAATTAAATTTTCATCCTACTTACAAAAGTTCATTTTTCTATTTGATTCAATAATTTACACAATTTAATTAAACCTTGAATACTCTCTTTACTAGCGTATTCAACTGGATTTCAAATACATTTTATACCGTTAAAAGTTTTACCACTGGACTGATGATACCACCAATACATAATTTAAAAAAGAGATTTTAATCTCTTTTTTTGTTTTTAATAAACTAATATGATAATATTTATTATATAAATAATAAATTAAAATATATATGAGAATATTAAATATTGGTTTTAAGAATCCAAATGAATTTATAGATAAATTAGCACAAATATGATTAACTAACCATGCTTCTGATATACATATAACTCCATGAAAAGATAAAACATTGATAAAATTTAGAATAGGTTGAGAATTAAGACCAACTTATTCATTTTCAAATGAGCTTTATTCTAAGTTTATAAATGCTATGAAAGTTAGGTCTTGAATGGATATTAGTGAACATAATCATATACAGGATTGAAAAATTTTTATGGATTTAGGTATAAATTGAAAAAAGGTTTGAGTAAATCTTAGAGTATCTAGTTTACCTGTTGTTCACTGAGAAAATATAGTAATGAGGATTTTATTATCTGAAAGTGAGTATTTAAACCTAAACTCTTTATGATTTTCAGAAAATAATGTTAATCTTTTGAAAGAAGTTGAAGACTTAAATGAATGACTTGTTTTAGTTTCATGATGAACTTGAAGTTGAAAAACTACTACAATTTATTCTTTATTAAATGAATTTGATAAGAATAAAATTTGAATATTTACACTTGAAGATCCTATAGAATATCAAGTTGATTGATATATACAATCTCAAATTAATACTGTAAGATGAAGTTGAGATTCATCACATTCATATACTTTTGAAGAATGACTTATTGGTATATTAAGGCAAGACCCAGATATTATAATGATATGAGAGTTAAGAAGGGAAGAAGAAGCTAAAACTTGTTTTGAGGCTGCTAATACATGACATCTTGTTTTCTGAACTATACATTCAAATAATGCAGTTTCTGTAATTACTAGAATTAGGCAGTTCTGAATTGAGTCATATTTAATTGCTAGTTGATTAAAGTATATAATTTCGCAAAAAATTAATAAAACAGTTTGTCCTTCATGTAGAGTTAAGAAAACTTTAAATAAATCTGAATTACCAGTTAAATTTCAAAAATATATTAACTCTACAACAGTAGATGTTTATGAAGCAAATATTTCATGATGTTCAAAATGTACTAATGGTTTTTCTTGAATAGCATTAATTTGAGAAGTTATTAAAATTGATGATAGATTGTATGAAATGTTACTCAGTAATACTTGAGAAACAGAATTAAAAGAATATTTATTTGAAAATTGATTTACTCCTTACTATATAGATGCCTTTAATAAATCATTAAAATGAATGATAGATTATAAAGAAGCCTTTGAATTAGAATACTAAAAAAACTAGATTTATAATCTAGTTTTTTTAGTATTGCATTGCTTTTTTCTTTGCATTAATTCTAATTATTTTTTCCTTTATTGTTTCCTTTTTTTTCAATACAATTTTCTTTTTTGTATTATGTTTTTTAAAAGGTTTAACAAGATTTTGTATTGATTTTTTAAGTAATACTTTATTTTTATCCTTAGTTATTTTATCTATATTTTCTAATTCATTTATTGCTGAATAAATAATTACTTTGTTTAAATTATTAAATAACTGAATCTCTGTTTTATTTATAAAATTCTTTTTTATTATTAATTTAGCAATTTTTACAAATATAGTATTTAATTTAGACTTTTTAATATGTATTAAATCATAATTTCATACTTTTACAAAAGATAATTTTTCTCTTAATAAAATTAGAACTTCTTTTTTAGATTGGATTTTATTTAATTCATTTTCTAGATTCATATTTACACTAACCTCATCTATTTTTTTTATTAAATCTTTTGTAAATAATTCTTCATATATTTTAGCTTTTTGTTCTGCTACTATTTTTAATTCTATATATGCTAATTGCATTTCTTTTTCTGATTTATATTTCTTCCTTTGATTTATTTTAAATGAATTTGAGTCAATATTTATTAAATCATCCTTTAGAGTAGTATACATTCATTCTTCTGCTGAATTCGAATGAATTGTAAAAGGATCAATTCAACATGTTCTATCATAATAACTAGGAGAAAAATCTCAATATTCACACTTATCTTTTACTAATCTCACTCATCCTCATCAAGAGCTTGGAATATATGTAGTAGTATTTGTAGGAGTATTAATACTATTAGTTAAAAGATTTCAATTTGAATCAGATTCAATTATTGCAAAATAACTAAAATGATTTGTTTGAAATTGTAATTTACTTCATAGTTTTTTAATATTTGAATTTAAAAGAGTTTCCCATTTTATTCAATCCTCACTTGTTAATATGCTATAGTTTTTATTTATATCAATATTATTTATCTCAATTGTAACATATTTATTTAATTCTAATCAAACTCATAAACTACTAGCTCATATTTTTATTAATTTACTAATCTTATATTGATTAATTTTTTCTCAATTATATTTTGATAAATTTCATATAAAATTATTTATATCTAACTCAGTTGGATTTAAAAATGTTCAATTCCATGTACTTCATGTATTTCATATTATTTTACTAACGTATGTTCATGAATTTGAGATTATTTTATCTTGGTTATCTCATATATATTCAATTGTTCATGAATTTGATAATATTATTCATGTGGATGTATTATTTAAATTTATAGGGTTTGATGTGTTAATATTTTTAAATCTTTGTAAAAATACTGAATTATTTGGATTTAAATTTTCTTCTAATGTAGGAGTAGTAAAAGATGAATTAATTATTTTTTCATTAAATTGATTATCATAAATAGTTAATTTATAATAATATTTATTACTTCAATATGTTCTTATTGTTATATTGTAATCTTTTTCACTTTTTCTACTTCTATCTAATGAGTAAGAAGATATTTCTCTTATAGGATCATTATCTGTCCAATATTCAAATTTTATATGAGAAGCTTCACTTGAATAAAAATTAGTATCATCAATATTAAAATTAATATGTGTATAATATGTATTTCATGAAACTTGATTATGATTATACCATAATAATTGAGTACTTGAATTTTCTGAATCAATATAATTATTTATATTGAAAACTGCTCATAATTTTTCACTTAAATCATAATTATATACTGCTTTAAATATTGCTGAATATACACTTCTGTAATCTACTCATACTCATAACCAGTTACTTTTTGAATTTTTAAATGATTGATTTCAATATACTTTACTTGGTAATTCTTTATTTAATAGTTCGTTATTATTTGATATAATAAACATTCCTCCTCACATTCAGTGATCAACTCATAGTGATGAATTTAATTTATTTGTCCTTCAGAATTCACTATATATAACAATTGTAACATTGTATTTATCTTTTACACTATTAAAGAAATCATATGTAGTTTGTGCAACTTTTTTTAAATTTGAATTTAAATAATCTTTTTCGTTTCTATGATTATCATAACCTCAATCTGCTCTCATCCATGCTGCATTTCATAATCATCAGTTGTATAATGATTCTAAAAATGTAAATCTTTGAAACATATTATATCAACTTCATTCTCTTCATCAATTAGCTACTGATTCTCTTGCAACATCATCAATAACTGCACTATTTTTAAATGTTTCTCAAAAAGTTCATACATAATTTCTATTTTTTAAAATATCTTTTAGAGTTGTTATTTTATACTCTCTTTCATCATTATTAACATAAGTGTTTCAGTTTATTATCTTGTACAAAGCAGAACTTCATATTCACATATATTTTCAATTTCTAAATATTGCTGGTTTTGCTCATCAATCTAATACAACTGTTTTTCATGCATCTTCTTCTGAAATTAAATCTCAAAAGATTCACTTATTTCATTCATATGTATCATCTATTGATGTAATTTTTCTTGAAGCAGAATCATGTCATCTAGAATGATTCGGAGTTCATACTCTATTAATAACTTTAAGATTTCATTTATTATATAAATCAACAAAAGGTTGCATTTCTCAATTTATATAGTATTTATCATTTAAACTTAATAATCATGTTCATGTTAACGCTCATGTTCATCTGTAATTTAGATATTCTGTATATTCATTTTTTGGTATTATAGTATGTAACCAATCTAGTCATCAGCTTGCTTTTATGAATACTATTTTATTTTGATTTTTATAAAATGATTTTTGTTGATTAGTGTTATTAGATATATTATCATATCAGCTTTGTAATATATATTCAGGTTGATTTAACATTATATATATTGCTCACTGTATGTTTCTAGCTAAATAATTAGCATCATTAAAGTCAATAATTATTTCATTTCAATCTTTATCATGTGTTAGAAAATTTATAATTTTAGTTTTAGTATCTAAATCTAATCTTTTTCATAAAAATAATTTATCTTCTAATTCTGTTATTATTGAATCTGCAGATGTTCTATTTTGTATAAAATCTAGATTATTATCTATTAATACTGAGGATAATTTGGAGCTTTCAGTACTCCATTTATTTGAAATATATGGAGTGAAAAATATTGAATTATCATCATATCAATCTCTTCAAAATATTTTTCATGCACGATAAGGTGTCCATGAAAGATTTGTTAATATGTATCTAAAATCTAAAATATCACTATTTAATCATAAAATTTTAGCTGTTCAAATAGCTAACTCTAAAGGATTTTTATATATAATTGAATTCATTGATTTATCACTATACATAATTTTATCTGATAATAACCATTTCACAGTAGGATATATTTCAAAATTATTTTCTAGTATTTTATTTGTAATAATATCTAAATCTGATTTACTTGGGTTTTCAGCTACATAAAATCTATATAATTTATCAGCTAAAAATATTGCAATAGAATCTTCTCTTTTTGAAAATATATAATCAATTATATTATCAGGTAATCAATTATTTCATGAAATTGTATTTTTCATTTCTTGAATATCTATTGTTCATGACGATGTATTATAAAATGAAAAACTATCTCAAGTTTTTAAATTTCAATCTAAAAAATTAATTGTAGTATTAGTATTTGCTATTTTGTTATATGTTACTTGGTGACTATTTTCATCTGCTTCAAATCAGAATAATATTTTAGCTAATGCATTTACATCTTCCTCAGTATAATTCCTTAGTCATCAATTATCTTCTGATTCAGTTGGTTTATATTCAAGCATTAAAAACAATTGAATTATTTCTCTAGAATAATTTTCATTTGGATAATTTGGATTAGTTTGATTAAATAAATCTAAATATTCTCAAAGTGAATAATCTCATGTGCTTCAGTTATTATAAAGATTTCTTTTAATCATTTCCTTATAATTTCATAATGTATGAGAATATAATAAACTATAAGTATTTTCAATATCTCAATAATTTATTCTGTTTCTAATTGTATCAACAGAAAAAGTATCTTCAAATAATCAAAATAATTTTGCTTTTGCCTCATAAGGATCTTCTAATTTTTTAAATGCATAATATTCTCTCATATCTACATTAGAATCATCTATCAACCAATCAGTATTTAGTAAAGAGGTCATTTTTGCATTATATGTAGTTCTATCTGGTCAATTTTTAGAAGGAAATAGTAAATTTACTGCATTTATAGCATTTCATGCATTATATAGTTCTTGAACTTTATCTTTTGAAGCTCAAAATAGTGCTTTTTTTGCCAAATGTTCAGCTTTTTCTATGGTCCATGGTGTAGAATCTCAATTGGTATTTACTGCATAGGTTGAAATAATAATATTATTTAATATTAATAATAATATTATTAATGTTGAAATTATTTTTTTCATATTATTTATTTAAGAAATTTAAAATGATTGAAATTATTTTTTGAAACAAAGTTTTTCTATTATTTCTGTATTTTCTATATTACATTTTACATAGGGAAGAGAAGCTCTATAATTTTGTCATGGTCATAATATTTTATTTAACGGTTCTAATGCTGCTTGTACTTCTTCAAAATCACTATAATTATCTCAATCTGTGTCCTGTTTTAATGGATTTGTTCAGTATATTTTTTCTTCTTCATCATTTAATCAATCACAATCACTATCCTTAGTTTTTTTATCACTAAATTTATCTAGGTTTTTTATTATTAGTTTTTTATTATGTTTAGTTAATACTCTATATAATATTTTATTATTTGATTTATTTAGATTGTATATTGATATTGAATATTTTTGATTTGGGAAATCTTTAAATGTATTTATTGAAAAATTTAAATTATTAATTTTATCTCAACATAAATATTTTAAATTTATTCTGAATCATTTTTCATGAATATTATTTATGTATTCTTCTTTATCTATTACTTTAGATGAGTCAATTTTACAATTTTTTATATTAATATTTTTTTCATAATATTTTTTAATTAGGTCTTGATTAATTATATGATCTTCATAAGACTCAATAATAATTTTATTTTTAGTCAATATTTGATTTATTTCATTTGGACTTATATAACTATTAAAATTTATATATTTATTTTTAATTGAAATAGTAGATATATTTGAATCAAATGTTATTCAATAACTAATTTTTGGTATAAATAATAATATTAGAACAATTAATAACTTTATGTACATATTGACTATAGTTAATTATATTATTTTATATAATAAATAAATAAAACTAATTGTCAATAGAAAAATGAGAAATAAAAAAAGTTAGATTAATTTAATCTAACTTTTTTTAACTAATTACGCTTCTTTTTTTTCTTCAGCGAAATCAACTTTGATATTTCTACCATCTAATTCAGCACCATCCATAGCGTCTTTAGCTGCTACAGCATCTTCAACAGTAGTGAATTCAACGAATCCAAAACCTTTAGATCTACCAGTTTCTCTATCTTTGATAACTTTTACGAAAGTAACTTCTCCGTATTCTTTAAAAGCATCTTTAACTTCTTGCCAATCTAAATCCCAAGATAAACCACCAATGAATAATTTATTAGTTTCCATAATGTAAACTTAAAAAAATATAAATATGAGAACAGAACAGTTTAATTTTAGACTTATAGCACTAGCACAAAGGAAAAAATGAAAGTTTTTTTGTTTCTCAAGGCTTATTATAACTATTTTAATATAAAAGCAAATTTTAGTTGAAATAGTTTGTTAAATCTGGAACTATTTGCTTTTTTCTAGATAGTCTTCTTTTTAAATCAACTAAATTACTCTCTACCTTTGTATTGAAAACATTTTCTATTATTTCTGTATCTTTTCAATCCAATACTATTGATGTATTTTTTTCTCAGATAATATCTACAACAGATAGTAATATAAAATCTAAATTATTTTCTATTTTTATTTCTTGCATTGCTTTTAATAATTCATCTTTTCTTCATAATGAATATAAAGGATTTGTAGTTTCAAGTGTACCTATTCAAGCCTTAACTCAATTTACTTCAAATTCTTTATAGTCATATTTTACAATATCTTTTGCAAGCATATCTCATAAATCTGACTTTGCATTAAACATAGGCATTGCAAAATCTTCAAAATCAGATATTCATGTTATCTCCTTTAACTCTTCAGCTATTTGTATATCTTCCTTTGTAGTAGTTGCAGATTTAAATAACAAACTATCAGATAATATTCATGCTAAAATCATTGTAGCTATATCTTTTGATAACTCGACACTATTTTCTTTATACATTTTATATAATATAGAGCAAGTAGAACAAAGTTTTTCCATTCTTATATTTAATGGAGAGTTTGTTTTAAAATTTATTTTATGATGGTCAATTATCCATTCTACTTCTAGTTCTTCGATATTATCAAGCGTTTGAAATTCTTCATTGTGATCAACTAGTCATATTTTTGTTCAAGCAGGGAAATTTGTTTTTATTTCTGGCTTAGTGATACTTAATGATTCTAATAAATATTCTGTTTCTTTATTTAACTCTCATTGAATATAAGCTGTAGCATTATATAATCATTTTTTATTTAAAAAATCAGAAAAAATTATAGCTCAAAGTGTAGCGTCTGTATCAGGTATTTTATGTCATACTATTTTTATATCTATCATAAATTTTTATTAGTTTTAATTTTATTTATTATATTTTTATTTTTTAAAAGTAAAGATTATCTTCATCTATCTCTCTTTTTAAATTTACCACTAAATTTATCTTTTAATTTTTTAAATTGCCTTTCTCATATTTTTTCTTCTAAAACTATATTTAACTCAGCTTCTTCATCAAATATATTTATATCCATATCTATTTTATGTTCTAGTTTGAATTTATAATCTTCATAATTTCAATAACTCACACTTAATTCTCAGTCATTTATAAACCATATATTAGTTGCTAGTTTATTAACAAAATATCTGTCGTGTGATATAAATAAGATAGATCATTTAAAGGCTTTTAATTCTTCTTCTAATGCTTCTCTAGTGTCATAATCTAGATGATTTGTAGGCTCATCTAATATTAAAAGATTACAATCTCTTTGTCATAGTATTGCAAAAAATAATTTTGATATTTGTCATCAACTTAATTCAGAAACTTTTTTATCTAGTATAGTTTTATCGAATAAATAACGACTTAATATTGATATTAATTGTTGATCTGGAAATCAAAATCATTGATTTGAAAAATTTTCTCTAACCGTTTTTTCTTTTTCTAACTCTTCGTGCATTTGAGAATAATATCATATTTTAACAGCTTTTCATCTAGTAAATAATCAATCTAATACATCCAGTTCATTCATTATAGTTTTTAAAAAAGTTGATTTTCATGCTCAATTTTCTCAAACTATTCAAATTATTTGTTTTTTATATAGGTGCTGTTCTGAAATAAAAAATAGTGGTTCTTTTCTTCAAATGAAAACTTCTTTGAAATATAATACTTTTTCAGGTAAATCTCATGAAAAATTAAAAATAAAATTTGGTTTTTTAGGAATATACGGTATATCTAATTTCTCCATTTTATTCAAACTTCTTTCTCTTGATTTTGCCCATCATGCTCTAGATCATGCTCTAAATCTATTTATCAATTTTTCTTCTTTTTCAATAAATTCCTGCTCTCTTTTATAATTATCTAGTTTTTTCTCTTCTATCCTTTTTCTTTCTATTAAATAGTTTGAATAATTATTATGATAATATGTTATTCATCTTCATGGTTGAATTTCATATGTTTTATTACATGTCTTATCTAGGAATTCTCTATCATGTGAAATAATTACATATCAACCTTTCCATTTATTTTGCAGAAAAGACTCAAGCCATTCTACTGATCACATATCAATAAAATTCGTAGGCTCATCCAAGAATAATATATCTGGTGAAGCTAGTAGTACTTTTGCTAAAGCAATTTTTGTTCTTTGTCATCAACTAACTTCTGAAAGTTTCTTATCTAATAATTCTAATATTCAGATTCAACTAGTAACCTGATGGATTTTATTATTATAATCATGTCATCATATATTATTAAATTGTTCTATAATAGAAGTATATTCTTCAATAAAATCCATATTGTGAGGGTCTTTATTCATTTTCTCCTGAGCATCATTTATTTTTTTCTCCATTATAATAATATCTTCGAATGATTCTTTTAATTCTTCTCTAACTAATTTTTCTTCATTATCAGAATATATTTGATGTAAATATCATAATGTCATATTTCAAACATTATCTATAGTCCCATTATAGTTTTTTATTTCTCATGTTAATATTTTAAGAAATGTTGTTTTTCATGCTCAATTAGATCAAACTATTGAAATTCTATCATTTTCATTTAATGTAAGATCAATTCCTTTAATAATGACTTCTCAATTAAATTCTAAAGAGTCTATTTTTATTTTTAAATGTTTAGTCATTAATATAAGTTATTATTTTTAATATATTTTTCTATACTTTTCATTACTAGTTTATCTATTTTTATTTTTTTGTTAATATTTTCTTTTATTTGTGTACTAGATATATCTATGTCTGTGGAAGTATCTATTAATTTATAATTTTCTAAATCTATATTATTAAATATATATCATTTTCTAGGGACAAATATCTTTTTTAGTTTTTTTTGAATATATTTATCAGGATTTCATGACCAAGTATTAATTCAAGAGGAAACATCTACTCAAAATATATGATAAGGTTGAATTCATAACTT